>SCPN01000345.1_pt1 | contig 132242 bp, 157 predicted proteins | sample 6106831 | NCBI WGS metagenome assembly SCPN01 (sample SAMN10720447, study PRJNA508395) | human gut metagenome | isolation source: Participant 1, 0 month | reverse complement strand
GCGCCATCAACCCCGATGCCTTCATGGATGACTCGGGCTTCCTGTCTGAAAAGAGTCCACCCTGTCGAAACAAACGACGGTGCCCTTTCTCTCATTTTCGGCAATATCGTCGCCCCTCTCACGTGATGAGACCGGTGGAGCTTATCGATATGCCTGCCGATATCGAGACGGAGAAAGAGTCACTTAGCGATCCCCGACGGATATGATTTACGGTTCCGAGAGGCCTTCGGCAGATATCAGAACTGGGACCTAAGCCAAGCCCAGGCCGCCAAGATCGCCGGCTTGAGCTCAACAGGCATTCCTCCTATCATGCGTGAACAAGATCACTGAATGCACAGGATACCCGAGGAAGGGGATTGAAACCCTTCCCAAGGGATCTCGACCGTCTCTACAGCGAGTATAAGAACGGAGACATCTCGGCAAGATCCGCCGCGACGAAGCTCGGCATCACGCATCCGACGTTTCTCAAATATGTCAAGGAATGCGATGTCCGCCTGCATAAGGACGACCTCGTGCAAACCCACAATCCGCGGGGACTCACGGAACGCCATGCAGCGGCCACGGATGCGGCAAGGAATCTGAACCATGACCAGGACGCACCTGATTCGCCATTACGGGACAGATAGACGGCACAAACACGGGGACTCGCCGCTTCGGTGAGCCCCCGTGCCCTTCTACACGATACCTTTTGCAGATGACATACCGTATCCGTCATCGATATATAGGCGAAACGCAGCCAAAGTGGTAGAATCTTACAAAACACGCCGCCGGAACGGAGGGTAACATGCAAACCGGAACGAAGAAAACCCCTGATCGCTTCCAGAACTACTTCTGCCCTGCCGCAGCCAACGATATCGTGCACCATGCCTACGCATGGATCGTCAAAGAACCGAACATGCAGCCGAAATTCCTCTACTGCCGCGCTATCGACGATCCAGCCAACGACCGCGGATGGAATATCATCGCGGAGGTCTGGGAACGCGATGCTCTCGGCGGATGGGGCATCTCCTCTTCCACCATGCATCCCGAATTTGAAGATACCTCCGACGGATATGCACTCTGCCGAGAGTATGCCCGGAACGACAACATCACTGCCTTACCAGGTATTCCGAGAAGTGGTCAATGAACATGACACGAATTACCTGATCGCCCTCGCCATTGCTATCGATGCCCTGACGAAAGATTCCACTTACGACAAGGCATCTGAAACCATCCGTGCAAACGCCGACATCGATATCGCCGAGCGCCGCAAGAGCGTCCTTCCCGACCAAGCCGGCCTCGCTGCCAAAAAGGCGTCCTGTATCGAGTCGCTTGCGCACATCGGCGGCAATGCGCCCGTTTGCGGACAGAATGAAATCGCCCGGTAAAGGAGAACCGATATGAGTGAAATCAAGACGAAAATCAGAACCTACAACGACGTCATCGATCTGTTCGGCGAAGAGAAAGCTGCCGATATGCTAAGCGAGGCGCTTGACTGGTCGACAATCGATCCGAAAAACGATAAGAAGAATATCATGGAGCGCAAGCCACTCCTCCTCGATCCGTATATGACATACGAGGACGAGGATTACTGCAAGCATATCGTCGCCGGATTCCTCGGTGACCGCGACCTCGACTGGGCGAGCGGATTTATCGACGAGGAGAAAATCAAGAACGGACAGGTAATGCCGGCCGACCTCAAGTCGGCACTCTCTATGGCACTCGACAACGAGCTGTCCACATCCTGGGCCTATCTGGATGCCCTTTCCTCCCAGTGCGCGGAAATCTTCAATAAATTTGCCGGATATATCGAATCTGCCGGCCTTGCCCGCGGGGTCCTCGTGCCCGGAGAGTATGAGTTGGACCACGATGCGCTGAACGCAGACGTCTCCGAGAGATTCAATATCCAGTATGGATTCCAATGCGACCAGATGATCGATGCCATGCAGTTCGATATGACGCTCATTCTGACTGAGAAGGTCGACAGCATGGACGGATACAGGCTGATCCAGAGCGTATGCGACTGGCGCGAAGAAAACCTCGAGGTTATCGAGGACGCAGAGAACAATTTAGATTATGGCAAAGTGCCCAGCTACGTGGCTTACGAACGTCCGGCGGATATCGGTACGACAATCATCGATGAGCTGTGCGCATCGCAGGGCACCGCTGTCGAGAAACTGGTGAACTATCCGACCACTAAATTCGAACGCACCATGCGGGACGAGCTTTTCGAAGCATCGGCGGTAAACGAGACGACTATTTCCCTTATGGCTAAAGTCCCTCTTCCGTCTTCCTCGATGCCGTGGCATGCATGGACTCACGCTATATGAGCGGACACACAGTCGATACCGGTCATGCTTTTATCGTCTCCCCGGGAACATACGAACCGTATATCGGTATCCACGATCCCGTCTACGGCGCGGGTTATATGATGGTCGACCTCGATAAACCATTTGAAATCCCGATGAACCGTATCTGGATCGCCATGGATGACTACAAAGGTCCCGAGACCAAGGAGGGTCTGCGCGGAATGTACCACAGCCCCCAAGATGTCAGTGCCATCAGCGACCCTTTCTGCGGTTCCGTCAGCGTCACGCCGACTCGCGATGAGAAACAGGAACCTGCAAAGAGCGGTCTAGAAGCCAAGCGCGATGCATGTGCCATAAGCGCCGCTCATCTCGACGGCCCAAACACGGAAATCCCCAATGGCAAGAATATGGAAAGGGAATAGCCGATTATGGAATACAAAGACATCAAGACAGCAGACGAGCTGGAAAGCTGGTATGCGGAGAAGGAAGATATCCTCGAGGGTCATGTCCGCGATTATGCCGTACCATTCGGCAACGTATACCACCTGGATTCCCCAGGCTACGTTTCAGAAGAACGTTGGTGCGATACCCTTCCTTCTGACCGGGAACGCTCGACCTTCATGGCCTTGCAGAAAGGTGTGTCGACCAAAGGAGATCATTGAACATAAGGATGAGTTCGGCTGGATCGACCGCATGGCGATGTCGTCTGTCGCCGATGATTACGCCGAGTGCTACATGACACAGGCAGGTCCGGATTACCTGGATGAACAGGAAATCATGAACGTGCGCGAACAGTATCCTGAGCTTATCGACTCTAACGGAGAGATCGTCTGGAACGATCCCGATTTCATGAAGCGCGGAGTCACGTTCGATGTGGAAAACTTTGGGGAGAAATATAAGCTCGAGCTCGTCTGCGACAGTTATCTCGATAACGGCAGCCTCTATGTCGGCGCTTACGACGTCACGCCGGAAAGCGATAATTTCGGAGAGCGCTGGGCAGATATCTCCGTCAACCTAAACAATCCATGCCAGAACGACAGGACTGTTTTCCTCGACATGAACAACCTGTATAACCCGGCAATCATCGAGGCTATCTATGGGCTCGGAACCGTGGAAGGCATCGTCTCCCATTCCGGTTTCTGCTCCTATCCGGCATTCACGTTTGACGCCGACGTGATCTCCCAGATGCGCAACACGCAAGAATTCATGGATGCGAATACCCCCGACGACTATAAGCTGGTCGCCATGAAGGTAGGCTATAACTTCGCGCTCGTTCCGAAGATCGAGCTCTCCGGTATCGAGACGAACGCCACCGAGACCATCGTCGATATTTCCGGTAAACAGTATGGCCTTCTCGCCGGCAGGACCTTCGAGGATTCGCAGAAACTCGATGCCGTCCTCGATGCATTTCCGGAGTACGCGATTAAGGACTACAAGGTACCAAATAAAATCAGCGTATTCATCATGCCTGTCCAGATGTACTGGAAGGATGACCCATCTGAGATTATCGAGACGAATTTCAGTTTCGAGGACACCTGCGGTCTTGCCATCGACGATAGCGTTACGTCTCCGGCTATACCCAGAATGAACTCGTGGACATGATCGGCAGGGAAGACAACGGGGAAGACTTCGTCATCACCGGTGTGGGCGCCGGCACTATGTCGGCACCTGCAAAAAGGAACCGTCTAAAAACAAGAGCGTTTCCGAAAAAACCTGCAATGCAAGAGAGTCGTCGGGGCGCCTCGATGCGGACCGAAACGTCGACAGGAGCGATATTGCAAAAGACAAGGAGGTAAAGTAGCCATGAGCAGCAACAATCCCAACCGCGTCTACCTCGATACGGGAGACCACCGGCCTGCATCCCGAGGAGGGCGACGAAATCCGTCGCTCACTATCGTAGATGCCAATGGACGGCTTCTCTTCGATGAGAGGTCTGCCGAAACACAAGAAGGAGTGGCCGGAAGCCCAGGCGGTGAACCACATTTCCCCGGATGACGTGGAACACCTGACCACTATCGATGCCTATATGGAACAAATCTGCCGCATCCTCGACCGTATCGCCGACGAGATTGTTGGCTACAACATAGCCTTCGATATCGGTTTCCAGGCCGCCGGCGCCACCATCAACCCCGATGCCGCAATCATCGACACCATGCAAGAATTCATGGATGCCTTCGGAAACTCAAATACGGGACATAGATACCAACCGCTCTCCATGGCAGCTGAACGTCTCGGCTACAACTGGACGAGCGCCCCGCATGGCTCGCTTTCCGACACCCTCGCCTGCCTTGCCGCACAGAAATGCGTCGACGACCATAACTGGTGTGTGGAAAACCTTGAGCTTACCGAAGACGCTATCATGCATGCCAAACCGATTGAGAACGGTTCAGAAGGTCTTCCAAAAGACTGTTGGGACCTCAATCCCGAAGGCCGCCCGTTTGCCGTCACGGAGCCGATTCTCCATCGGCTCCAGAGTTCCGCGAAACTCTGCGCACGAGCCGGTACCACCACCCAGTTCACGCGCATGACCGTCAACCAGTGGTTCGACAAAGCGGAACGGTCCCGGCGAAGCCCGCTCGGCCGATCTGTAGATATCGGACGCGCGGCAAGTGCCTTGAACAGCCAGCATGAGCATGCGGAAGTTCCACAGGACCTTACAAAATAAGCAAAGGAGAACCAACATGGACGATTATAAGAAAATCCCGTTCGATGATCCGGACCTCTGTGTGCCGGATCTCGATGATTTCGACCAGATGAAGGAATTCTTCCTCGATTGCGCGGCTGAGTATTTCCGCTACCTGTCATCGGATGATATGGAAAAGATGCTCGCTGCGCTCGGGAAACGCGTCGACGTGCTCGCGACGCCGACAGATGATGTATTTATCTCCGTAAGCCCGGACGCCGTACTGAGGCAATATCCCGATATCACGATCGACGAAGCTATCCAGATCCGCGATAACGCATGTGAAAACATCTGGGAGTCCGGTGGACAGTCCGATCTCGATGAAATCGTCTGGGACCAAATCGGTGCGGAATATAAAAGTATCAAGTCCGATTCCCACCGTGGACTTTCCGATGTAAAGGACGCAAAAGCGAAGCAGGCCGTCCACGTGAATGACGATCGCGTAAACGATGCGGTTGCACTAGACATGCAAGAAAAATAGAACTTGCCGTCGAGCTACAGGGGAGGAACGATATGGATGGCTATACGCTTAACGCTGCGCGAACGATTCGCGAATACGAATCCTCGATCCAGCGCCCGAAAGCGGAAAGAACGATCAACGACTCGATTCTCACCGCTTTGCTCAGAGGAGACGAATTGCCTGAAATGGACGTCAAGGCAATCAGGCAATATGGGATACAGTGTTCGGAATATCTGGATTTCGGTTACGATGTCGATGCGAGCCTGAGCGGCATGCTGTCACCGCACGCCGTTCTGGAACCCCGACCCAACACACCGTATGTATTCAGGAGAGCCGGATTCGACAACCTGCCCTTTATCTATACGCAAAGACATCTCAGGAATGCAATCGCCCCAAAAGAGGCCGACAGCCATCAGCATGGGCTTACCATCGAGCAGATCAAATCGCTTCCGGAAAAGCTCGAAGAGCCGGTAGTCGTTTTCGACCAGCCGAACTATACGGTAAACGGTAGATCGTTTGAGGGCAAAGGCGTCGCCGCCGTACTCGATATGTACGACCCTGACGGCGTCCCGGTCATCGCATACTTTTTCCCAAACGGATATGGAACCAAGACGAACGATAACGGCTGCAGCAACGTGATAGCCAGCCTTTACGGACGTGACAACTTCACTTCATATCTCGCCCGTGCTGCAAACGAGGAAAAGATCCTGTATATCGATTCTGAGAAATATGAACAAATGGAAAAAGAGCTACCCCGCTATGGTGGGACACGATTCCCTCCGGCGCTTGCAGCTCTTTCAATGGATATTATAATACCTTCATCCTATATTTGCAAGATGAAAGCGGAAATAAATCCGAAGCTGTCCGATCGCGAAAGGGAACATAATTCCCTTAACCGCACCATGCATTTCAAGGTCGCGGACAGCAGGCGAAATAGGCTCGCGCAAGATAGGGATAGACCGCGCAACATCACTCTCAGATATGACGACGACAACCGCGATTCGCAGTAAAACCATTGAAAAGGAGAATTAAGAAATGAACACGCTTGGCCTGGTAAATGTCTTAAACAACGATGGAAACGTACTGATCGATGTGGCTCAGATGGCCGATAACCATATCCAGAACGCCGCCATCCACAATGCGCTGGCTGAATGGAACGAAACGGACGATCCGTTCTCGCCTGAAACGACGCAAAGGCTGATCGGTAAACTCAAAGGCGAGATGCCGTCGCTTATCGCATGGCTGTCGGAAGGGAACTATCCAAAGAGCAGCCTGGTGCCGGAACTGTTGGCTTACGTGAAGATGCCCCATCCGCTCCAGGTCTATAAGAACCTCGATCTAGATATCACTATCGAAGATTCCGAAAAAGGGCCTGCATTCGATGTAAAGCTCTCCTATGCGGGCAACGCGGAACATTTCAAATACACTCACCTGCCCGTTGAAACAGATAAGACATCCGTCGTATTGAGCATCATCGACGCGCATGATGACCTGCAACTGAAAAACGATCCGGAGCATCCCGGTTACAGGGAAGCGGTCGAAAAGAACTATTCAAAACTCACGGACCTCATCGGGAAAGACGGAATCGACTCGATCAGGGACTTCCATGAGGGCGTAGAGACCGGCAAGTATTTTTCGGATATGGAATTTGACCTAAAAGACCCGGATCCCTCCGCGAAACAGATTCTCGAGTGCCTTGGATCCCTGGAGAAACCCGTTCAGAAAGCGATGGATAATTTCGCACGGGTAACCACCTTCCGCAATCTCGCGGAAAAGAACCTCCTGCGCGAAGCGACCCTGTTTACCTCCGGCGTGCTAGAGGAAAAGAACGGCCGCCTGATCGTCCCGCAAGGATATAGGCCCGGAATGTCGCGTGAGGAATATCAGGCGTGGCATCCATCGGCGAGGGGAAACACCGCCATCTCCGTGGATACGGCGATCTCGGCTAAACAGCTCGGAAGGCTGGAAGCGATTGCAGCATCCCAGAAGCCGCAGCAGATCATCATGGATATCCTCTTCCTCGACCCCGGTGACCATCTGTCTCAAAAATCGGATCCCCGAGACCCGATGGACGGGGCGTTTGTCGATGAAAGCCACGTCGCGGTACCGATCAGCCCGGAATTCGCGTCAACCGTGGCTTCGGATATGAAAAACTCGATCGATGCAAACCTGGCCGGCAAGCGCACGAAATGCGACATCTCCAAATGGCACTCGCTCGGAAACAGGCTCGCGACATGCTCGCTGAGAACAGTAAACATGACCGCTCTCTCGCTGCCGTCAGGGATGCCAAGACGGCCGTTGCCGACAAGGTCAACGAAGGGCATCAAGCTAGTTCCGTGCACGATAATCCGAGTCATTAAAGATTAAGGCTGAACAAATTTTTGATTGAAAGGACCTTCCATGTATCCCGGTCAGCATATGTCCATCGAGGATAACATTTTCTATGCAAAGCGAAATATCGTTGACAGTATTTGGAAAGAAGCAAATATCGAGGGAATCGATATCACGTTCCCTGCTACAAAAGCGGTTTTCGAAGGTGCTAAAATTGCTAACCTAACGCAAGACCAAACAACTGTAATTAACAATCTAAAACATGGATGGCAATTCATATTTGATTTTATTGATGCGCCTATCGATTTGTCATATGTACGGCAGGTACATCAACTCGTTAGCAACAATCTTGTTCCCGATTCTGGACAACTGCGATATTTTGATGTGTATATTGGCGGAACAAGCTGGCAACCGGAAATACCAGACTTCGACACTGCAAAAGCCGCTATCGAGAAAATTGCGAATATGGAACTTGGGAGAGAACGCGCGCTTAAGATGTTCGGTTATCTTTGTCGCTCCCAACTTTTTAGTGATGGAAATAAGCGAACAGCGCAACTCATAGCAAATAAAATGCTGATTGCTGACGGCTGTGGCATCTTGGCGATTCCGAAAGAGCAAATTAACAATTTTGAGACTCTGCTACTCGACTTTTATGAAACAAACAAACCGGATAAATTCTTTTCTTTTTTAACTAAAGAAGCTATCTATGGACTCGATCGTACCGTACCATCTTCACAGAACTTAAAAGTCAAGTGTAAAGCTGCCACACTTGGAAGCAACGCGTTGAAAACAAGAAGCAATACTGTGGGCATTAGCAAGACACAAAACGCTGACCGTACAGCGCACACCGAGCATATTGAATGAATGTTATGGACATGGTATAATAATATTACGGAGGTAAAAATACTATGTCTACAATCGCTGAGGCTGAAAAAGCTGTTGAATTCAATGTCTTCTATGCAAAAAGAAATGTTGTGGATAGCATCTGGAAAGAGGCAATCATTGAAGGTGTCAATATCACATACCCGCAAGCAAAAGTAATCGTTGAGTACAACCAAACCGTTGAAGGATTGACTGTCACCGGAACAATTACCGTCTACAATCTTAAACTTGCTTGGAATTATCTCTTTGAGCATTTAAACTCACTTGTAGATTTTGAGTTTGTTGCCAAAATAAATTCCATTTTGGGTGCATCGCTTGTTCATAACGCTGGATGTATTCGTAACATACCAGTAGGTATCAGTGGGACCGCCTGGCAACCGGAGATGCCGGACTTCGATACTGCAAAAGCCACTATTGAAAAAATTGCGAATATGGAACCTGGGAGAGAACGGGCGCTTAAGATGTTCGGTTATCTTGTCGCTCCCAACTTTTTAGTGATGGAAATAAGCGAACGGCACAGCTCGTAGCAAACAAGATGTTGATCGCTGACGGGCGCGGAATCTTGGCGATTCCACCAGAGTGTAAACATGACTTCGGTGAAAAGCTCAAGCGCTTCTATGAGACAGCGGATGATTCTGAATTACAGAAATTTTTAATTGAAACATCAATCTACAATTAAGAGAAGCAGGAAACTGATTTCAGTCGGCTTCCTGCTTCTCTTTTACGGTTAGACGAGTTTTACTTAATCAAAGTATATGATATAATATACTTTGAAAGCAGGTGATAAGATGCGTACTATCGACGCTATGAAAAAACTTGCCCGCAATGATGGGCGATTTACTCATGTTTACACTAAAAAGGAGCTGTCAGAACTTTTTAATGAAACCGGCAGCAAATTGAATGGAACATTGAAGTCGCTTATTAAAGAAACATTTTGAATCGTGCATACCATAAAATGTATACGTTTTCGCTTTTCTCAATACGGAGGACTCGGTACTTTAGATTTGATTGGTAAGAAAATCCGACCAAATGACTCCTTCTATGAAAGCCTTGAGTCCTCTGCTTCAGCATGGAGTCTCATTTCACAGATCCCCACGGTCGTAACCTATATGACCACAGGAAAGTCAAAATGGTATAACACGGGTTACGGAAGCATCGATTTCGTTCATTACAGCAAAACAGATGAGAAACCAAGAACCATCGATAGGTCGTCGATGGGAAGGGTTCCACTTGCTGATAAACTTCAAACATATCGAGACTTACAAAAAACCAAACGTTCCCTTGATCTTTTAAGAGAACAATACGACAAAGACCATGGCTGCCGCGACGGTAATATTCAATATTATCCATGCGAAGATGATGACACATGGGATTTCCTAGATAATTTGGAGGAAGATATACTTTAAAGTATATCTTCCTATTTTCTTGGGGTCCCTATGCCTTTATTTGCATCGCTTACTCTTGTTAAAGAAACTGCTTTAACAAGAGGCTGCTTCTCTAAAATCTCCGTTACTGACTTCGTTTATCGAAAAAGAACTCCTTCATATAGACCTACTTAATTCATTTATTCCCCAGATGCAGAATACAGCCCTCGTATTTCAAGGCGAAACCGCGCTTCGTCTTTGTTATGGTGCTCCACGATATAGTGAAGATTACGCCAGGCGTCAAAAGCTCTTTCTAACGAACGAACAGATCGGCAAATAGATTCCTTTGACAAAACTGAGCATTAAAACGTTATCGTTGTGAGAGTCTTTTAGAAAGGAAAGCAATAATGGAATTGATTCTTGCCGAGAAGCCTAGCGCTGCACGAAATTTTGCAAAAGCATTGGGTGGAAAAACCGGTAATTATGCCGGAACTGAATATAAAATTACCAATCTGCGCGGACACGTTATGGGGCTGTTGCCTCCCGATAAACAGGTTCCTACTGAAAAGGTCGAGTTCTATAAGAGTTGGGATCTTGAAAATCTGCCGTGGAATCTCAACGATTTTACATGGAAGAAGGGGATCCTAAGCGGATGCAAGGACATCATTTCCGGTCTTAAAGATGAGCTGAAAGAGGCTGATTGCGTCGTGATCGCAACGGATGTCGACCCATCCGGCGAGGGCGAGTTGCTTGCCTGGGAGGCTCTGGAGAAATGCGGTTGGAGAGGTCCGACCAAGCGTATGTACTTTGCCGACGAGGCGCCGGCAAGCGTGCAGAAGGCTTTCAGGGAACGCAAGACCCTTCCATCTATGGACAAGGACGGCGACTATGTGAAGGCGGTCGTCCGCGAGCGCTGGGATCTCGCGAGCATGCAGTTCACCCGTGCGGCAACACTCGTAGCGCGAAAAAAGGGGTTCCGAACGGTCGTACGCCAGGGTCGGTTGAAATCGGTCATGGTCAAACTGACCGGCGACCAGTTGAAAGCCTATAACGAATATGTCCGCAAGCCGTTTTACGAGGCGCGTTTCAAAGATGAGAACGGCAACATCTTTGCCAGAAAGACCGACTACCCCGAAGATATCCGGTTCGATAGCCCCGATCAGGTAGACCTTTCGCAGTTGCACGACAGCGCTGTCGTAGAGGATTCCAGGGAAACACACTGCCCCGGAAAACTACTCGACCTCGCCGGCCTGTCCGCTATCCTCGCGAAGCAGGGGTTCAAGCCGGCAAATGTCCTGAAGACATATCAGGAGATGTACGAAAACCAGATCGTAAGCTACCCGCGTACCGAGGATAAGGAGGTCACGCCGGAACAATTCGGCGAATTGCTTCCGCTTGTCGATAAGATTGCCAGCGTGGTCGGTGTGGATACGTCTCTGCTCTCCCATCGCGCCGCAAGGAAGACACATGTCAAGGAAGGCGGGGCGCACGGCGCGAACAGACCGGGAATCAATGTTCCCGAATCCCTTGCCGAGCTTGAAAATGGTTACGGAAAAATCGGTTCCGCGATCTATTCCGTACTTGCCAAGAACTATCTAGCGATGCTCGCTGAAGATTATGAATATGAGCTGATCAAAGGCCATGTAAGGGACTTTCCCGAATATGTCGGGCAGACCCAGATCCCAATCAAACCAGGGTTCAAGGCGATCTTCGATTCGGACTCCTCTTCTACCGAGAAAGCGGAAGGGGAGGAAACAGAGAACGCCTGCGAGTTCGGTAAGGTCGCCTCCCCGTATGTGCACGAAGGAGCCAACAAACGCCCGCAAAAACCGACAATGAAATGGCTTACGAAGAAGCTCGAGAAATATAACGTCGGTACCGGCGCCACCAGGACGAGCACGCTTGCGGAAATCACCGCCAATGAGGAACGCGCCCTCATGAAGGAAAACAAGGGCGCACTCACCATGACGAAGTGCGGCGAGGTGTCTTACGCCTTGCTGTCAAATTGCCAGATCGCCTCACCGGAAGTCACCGAGAAGCTGTTCGAATCCATGAACGAGGTGGGACGGTTTTCACGCAAACCGTCCGATGTCATCAATACCGTCACCGATATGGTCGTGCACGATATGAAGGCAATGCAGGATAACATCGGTGCATTGGACGGTATGAAACTAGGCGACGGAAACGCGATCGTCATCGGCAAGTGCCCGAAATGCGGTAAGGACCTCTATGCGACGAAAAATCAGTTCCGCTGCGCCGGAGTGCATTTCAAGAAGACAGGCGAGAAAGATGGGAAAGCCGTCTTCGCCCAGGACGGAACCTGCGACTTTTCCATCTACCGTTTTGTCGGACCAAAGGATAAGCCGAAGAAGCTCACCGACAAGAATGGCAGGGAAATCGCCGAAAAAGGAAAGACATCGCTCATCAAGGGAATCAAGAAGAAAAGCGGGGATGGAACCTATGACGCGTATCTCACATTGAATCGCGAGACCTGGTCGCTTGATATGCAATTCCCCGAGTTCAAGGGGAAGAAACACAAAGGCTAGTTCGGGACTCCCAACTTTAAACAATTCCGCTTCTGACAGGACCAATTTCGGTTATTCGGATAGCGTCAACGGAATCGTAACCGGTAACCCGTGGAACTTTGACTAATGCGACAGCCGATGGTTTCCGCGATCGGTTTGATACAATTGACCACAATGCAGTCAGTAAATGATGTCCAAGCTGAAGCCGGAGATCGATAGAAAGGAATTTCATTATGGAAGAAAAGACCGAAGCCGTTAAGAGCGAGGAAACTACGGTTGGTTTGACTATGAACTATAACCCGTTTTCGTTCATTTCCTGCCAGGAGGACGCCTTGGTACTGGCGGGGTGCATCTCACATGGCTTGGATGCAGATGTCATCAAAGAAAAGCGGGGACCTTTTCGCGACCGCCCGCGCCATGCTTCTCGATGCGTGTGTCTGCCTGCTCTATCGCCAGGGCGGCGATTCGATGAGCATGCAGGGTCTCGTAGATCTTCTGCAGAACGACATCAGCCATAACGAGGATCAGGATATGCCCTCGATCAAGGCTGCCTATGACAAGATCGAGGCCGACGGCGCGACTGTCGAGGAGGACCTGGGGCTGAAGCGGTACCGCATGTTCCAGGCCATCGCCTACGGTGAGACGGCAATCTCCGTCGAGCTGGATCTGTACGCCAAGTTGTCCGCTATGGTCGATAGGCCGCTTGTCGGCTAGACCTGCAAGCCGAATCGATATGCCAGCGATTCGCATGGCGATGCGCTATTCATGCGGTGCCTGACGGCACCTATGATCCGCTCGCCAGGGCTCGCTGATTGATTTTTCTGGCACTCTTCTCTTTGGGGCATCCGGCTATGGGTGCCCCTTTTTTGATGAGAGATGGTAGAATCTTACAAAGAAAAATAAAGAAATGGGGGATTTAACCGTGATCGGTGACAACTTAAGCCAAGCAAACAAAGTAAAGGGCACTTCCTGCCTTTCGGGTGATGTGCGATGATGAATCGAAGCGGAATCGAAACGTATGAGCTGTTGCGCCTGGATGAGGTGGCGCTCGCCGGGTATTTCGATTTGGAAGATACCAGGTTTGAAGAATGGTATGAAAAGAACCGCGCAGTCGGCGACAGATTGTACAGCGCAATTCTTGATAGAAAAATTGACCTCGTAGCTTTCCGCGGAACGGAAGACGGTCGCTACTACTCCATCCTTACGCGTAGCCCGAAACAGGAAGGCTCCCTGCAGCTCACGGATATCGACAGCAAGGGACCGATCGGGCATCGCCGGCTTACGAACCAGAAGATGCTCGATCTTCCGGGATACGGTGCCGTCCTCGCCGCCGTTCCCGACATCTCGAAATGCAATGAACGGGACATCCTGCAGGCGATCGGATTCACACAGAAGGGCGATCGAAGCCTGAAGGAAAAGGCCGCCATCGGCAGGGAGGGCAGCAACAGCTTGAAGCCGCGCGCAATCGCGAAGGGCTAGAAAACTTTGATGGGCGTGATTTCCGATGAGTGCTCGTCCGGTTATCCAAACTTACAGGCTGGCCTCCTGCACGAAGCCGCGATCGCCCGACTTAAGAACCCCAAAAACGATAGGTATAAAGAACTCTATCTCCAAAACAGGGGAATCGGCGAGAAAGTCTATAACGCCGTCCTGTCAGGTCGCCTCGACCTCGCTTGTTTTTGCGGAGACTCCAGCAAATACTATTCGGTTCTGACACGGAGTACCAGGCAGGACGGCGCACTCAAGTTACCGAGATCGACCGGAAAGGGCCGATCGGGCATCGACTCCTCACCGGTCCCAAGCAACTCGAACTTCCGGGATGCGGCGCGACGGTCGCCGCCGTTTCCGATGTCTCACGGTGCACGGAACAGGAAATCCTCGATGCCGTTGGATTCAAGATGCAACAAGGTCTGAATTCCAAAGCCGTCAAATGCAAGGCCGGTCATCAACGGCTCGACGCTGAACGCACAAAGACCGATCTTCCTAAAGAGAGAAAGTCCCCTCACGTTAATCCGTGCAAGGGACTTTCCCGGTATGGCTCCATATGCCTTTCTCCGGTTAATGCTCCTGGGATGGAGTCTCCATAGCCTGTTTCCCGTCATTGAGCAATTCGGAGGCATTGCGGCTGACTTCCTGTTTATGTCCCAGGCTGCGGTCCGCCGCTTTGGATGAGGTCGCGGGATACTTCGCATCATAACGGTCGCCAATGAGGGAAGCCAGTTCGTCCCGATCGTAATAATCTACGTCAGGTCCGTCTGCACAGTTATCGATATAGCCGTCCTCAAGAACGGTGACTTCGCCACCTTCGGTGTAAGCCCGTCCGTATTTCTCATAGTCAAAGGCACTTTCAATCTGGCTCGAACTGTCGAGGATATGCTTCAGTTCCTCATTCTGCTCAACCATCTCGTACCCGTAGTTTCTCTCCGGTGACATCGTGGTATAGATCATATTACCGAACTCATCCTTGTCGTAAGCACCATCGTATCCCCAGCTGTAAAATGGGATGTCGTCGGCCTGTTCGATGAGATTCATAAGCCCAACAAGACTTTCAGGAGTGTCATTCGCCTGAATCCATGCGCCCACCTTCTCCAGATCGGCCGGGTTTGCCGTGACGAGCTGCTTCGCAAGCAGGTTCAAGTCCTCGAGATGGCAAAACTCGTTAAAGAGCAGCCTCGTGCCGAAGGGAATGCCATCATAATCAGAGATATAGATTTCCTCATGCTGTGAATCCTGCAGTTGGTTGAGATGGAGAAAGTCCCGAATCTCAGCTTCCGTCTTCGGCAAGGTGATCCATGCATCGTGAAGGCTACCCTCGTTGTAGTAACCGTAGTTTCCGATGCATACGTTCAGGCCTTTGTGAAGTCCTGTCCCATGGTTGCCCTTTCTACTCTATAAACCGTAGGGTTGCTTTTGTAAGATTCTACCACTTCACCCCATCTCTATTTCGGTAGGATTGATATCCACCCATACCGACAAAGAAGGGAACCGATGAGAAAGGAAAATAAGAAATGATTTCGCGACATCTGCTCATTGAATTATGAGACGAAGTCGGTATAATAGCCAAGAGAAACACCAAAAGGAAAGTGCGTGTTTATGAATGAAACCATGAAGCCCTCTTGTGGGGAGGCATATGACGCGACGCCTGTCGCCGTCCTCGCTGCGAGCGAAACCCTCACTATCGCACTCGGCATGCTCACAAAGTCACCTGTCGCGGCAATCGTCGCAGGCGGCTTGACGGGCTGCGTGTGCAGCCTCGCCCTCCCAGCCATCAGCGGGCGCATCCTGAGCCGCAAGCGCGATGCGATCCTTTCCTGGTGGGATGAGAACCTTGAAGTCTACAAGAAGTTCAAGGTGGAGAATCCAGACCGCGAACCGAGCAAACGCGCCGAGAAACGCGAGGAACGGGACCTTGCGATTTGGTGGCTCGATGCCATGAGGCTCGTCCGCACCAAGGAACTCATGCGTGAGAAAGTCGAGGCGCTTATCGAGACGGGTAGCCGCATGCCAGATGGCGTGAATCTCGATGATTATGAGACCGTCGAGGAGTACCGTGCCCGCTACGTCGCACCGGTCTCCAAGATGACCTCCGCCATGCTTTCCCTTGCCGTCGGTCTCGGTACCGCCGCGACCTGCTATGTCGGGATGACCGGCAACCTCCACTCCCCGCTGCTGTTTCTTCTCGGCGGGATTACCTCGATTCTCGTCACGGCAGTCGGCGCGATGTGCGACCAGCGCTCATGCGTTCTGCCCTTCGGCCTGTCTATCGCCACATACCCTCTCGCCGTACTTACGGCGTTCGGGCACGGCGGTGTAAGCGGATTGAGCGGCAACCTGCTGTGCGGTGTGGGTATCTATGCGATTTTCGCCATCACCAACCATCTCTTCCGCATCACCGGCGGCGCCGATGCAGTCGGTGCCGGCGATCGCAGGCTCGTCCCGGCGATCGCGACGGCATGCGGGTTCCACGGCACGGTATACGGCATGGGCGCGATGTGCATCGCCATGCTCGCCAACTACATCCCCCGCTACCGTGCGAAAGAGATCACCCTTAAAAGCCGCGTACCCATGGGGCCTTTCCTGCTCGTCTGGCTTTGCACCGGCGTGCCCCTTGGGTGTATCATGTAGCAGTCTATCCCGCTGTCCCCCGCAGAGAAGTTAGGAGTAGCCGATCTGCGAGGAACAACTGAGAATAGAGTCTTTGCAACCGTCCGAATGGACACAAAGGAAGGAGAATTCCCATGAATTCTATCCGCAATCGCGTCTATGCCGGTGAGATCGCCGGCGGCGCCGACACCGTCGAGTACGTCATCGTTGCCATTGTCGCCGTCATCATCGGCGCTGCTCTGATCGCCTTCGGCAACCAGATGCAGCAGCAGATGACCAAGACTGGCAACTCCATCTCCTCCTGGTTCGAGTCTGCCCGCAACGCTGCCAATACCTCGATCAACGGCGTTGGCAAGTAGTCAACCTCCTTTCTCTCTGATAGCATAATACCATACTACTAAGGTATTTGTTTCGAGAATCGAGAAATGTGCAACCAAGGAGGAACTGGACGTGAAAGGCATCTTCAAGAAACCGGAGTCCGAATCGGGCGCCGCAATCATCGAATTTGCGCTCGGTGTCCCGTTCCTCCTGATTTTTGCCATGGCTGCCATGGAATTCGGCCAGATTTCGGCGGCGACAACCGCTGTCGACAACGCCGCCCATGCAGCCGCCCGAGAGCTCGCCGTAAACCCCAGCGGCGATGCCTCATCAGCTAAGGAGGCGGCCGTAAATGCCGCCTCCTCTTTTTTCGCTGAAAACATGAAGATCGAGACAGATGTCTCGGATGCCGAGAGGGAAGCGTACACGCACCGGATTCCCGATTCAAACGGATCGTCCTATACGGACAGGGAGTCGAATGTCTCCACCCGGAAATGCACCGCGACCGTATCCGTGACCATCCAGCCACAGACCGTCCTCGGCGATGCGATCTATGCCGCCGGAGGTTCGGAGGCGGCATGACGATCGAATCCAACGCCGTGGGGTTAAAGGATGCAACGGTGGAAGGAGGTGCGTCCTCGTGGTAAGGACCCATTCTGAAAGAGGCTCGGAAGTCCTCGAGGCCGCCATCGTCCTCCCCATGCTCATCGTCCTCGCATTCTGTCTTATCCAAGTTTGCCTGATAGCATATGAGGGCACCGCGATGAGCGCCGCAATCGAGTCGGCCGCGATGAAGTCCGATTTCTCCGCCGCAATCGCATCCGGAAATGTAAACCAGGCGGTAAAGGACGAACTCGCATCGAACACGCCGGGTATCGTCAAGGACAACATCACCGTGACGAACTCCAAGGTCTCCTATTCGGACAGGTCCGATGAGGCCACCGTCACCGATACCGATTCCACGGGAATCACGACCATCTCGAAATCAAGCACCACGGCGCTTCTCGAATCGACCGTCGACTATAAAATCCCGACCCTGATTTCGGTCGGCAGCTTCGACGGTATCAAGATGTCGAAAACGATCAAAGTGGAGGTCCCGGTTTCCGAGAAAATGGAGGTGTCGCGATGACGCGCGTCCACAGCGAATCCGGCGCAATCAACATCCTGAACGTCATCATCATGCTCGTACTCCTCATTGCACTCGGCTTCGCATTCGAGCTCTCCGCAGCCCTCGACCAGCAGAACGCCCAGACAAATGACTGCTCCGCAGCCAGGGACGCCACCATGGCGTCGCAGAACCTCCTTGTCGCGAAGAACTCCGATGACCCCGGTCTCGCAATCGCGACCGCGGCCGTCAAGTCCCTGCGTGCCAACGGGTTCAACGGCGAAGTCGAGGTCTGGTTCTATGAAGCCCCCTCCTCGGCTGTCCCCCAGAGCAAACGCGCGTGGGCCTGGGGCATCCAGACGAAATCGTCCTTGAAAGGATACTTTGCGACCTATTCGCTCGGAGATTTCAATATCCCCATCGGATCGCACGTCACGGCACATGCCGTCCCCTACACTGCGGGAAAGGCATGGAGACCGGCGGATTCGGGTAACGGAAAGTATTCCTTCAAAGCCGGTTCGGACACTCCCGAATACGAGGAGTACACGTCCACGAAAGAGCTTCCGCAAGAAGTGATCGACGAGATGAAAACAGCCGTCAACCAGGCAACGAACAATAAATAGCCTTCCCAATGAGCTAAAATGAAAGGATATCAGGCGACATCATGTGCCAATGCCTGATATCCTTTTGCTATGCCGCGTGTCTGACGGCATCTCTACACAGGAAAGCGAGAAAGGAACACCATGCCAGACACCAACGATACCGATGCGATCCTCGCGAAAGTCCGTTCAGGCGAGCTTTCGGCAGGCGATGCAGCCGCCCTGATCGCGAATCTCCACGCCGCATCCTACAAGGCGATGCAGGACGCGCAGACTGCACAGGCTCCGCAGCCCGAGCCTCCCGCGCCTCAAGCCGCCAGCCAGCCGGGCATGTCCCAGCAGGCATCGGTCGCGGCTGCCGCACCTTGCTATCAGCCGCAGGTTCCGGCTACACCGGCATATGCCGCCCCGACGCCCGATACGGTTGCCAAGAAGGCTCAAGAGACGGTTCCGCAGCACCCTCAGACACCTACAGTGCAGAACCCCGCCCCCTATGAGCCGCCTGCATATGTCCCGGCTGCATCGGCACCCGAGCCGCATCCGGTCTACGACCAGCCCTCCTGCCGTGAATCCGTATCGCCAGCCGGCACCCGACACGACTGCCACGCTTCCGGCGCTGGATGCCACCGCATCCCAGCCAGAACCGGAAACCGCGTACCATCAGGCCTCGCCCCTTCCGTATAATCCCTCGCAGGAGACCGACAAGTACATTCCCGTCAACGAGATGGAGTCCTCCAGCTTCTTTACCGATCCTGAACCTGCTGAGGAACAGGAGCCGAAAAAGAAGCGCGAGAAGCCTGCGAAGCCATCGAAACCGTCCGTGCCGAACGCAAGGCCGAGAAGCAGAAGGCCAAAGAAGAAGCCAAGGCAGCGAAAGCCCAAAGGCAGCCGGCCGCCGCGGCGCCGCGTCCCCAACGCTCCGAGCCTCACGGGCATGGAAGATTGCCGTGAAGGTCTCCCGCCTGCAGAAGGTCACCGCCGGTCTCGCTGTCATCGCCGTCCTCGCGGGAGGCGTCGCCGTCGTATCGGAGATCGACGCAAACAACCGAATCGAAGAAGCGTTCTCCGGCACCACCGAAGTCGTCGCAGCCACGAAGACCATCTACGCCGGCGACGAGATCTCCGCAAGCGACCTCGCCTTCGTTTCCGTTCCGAACAGCACGGTGGCGGACGGCGCGATTACCAAGAAGGATATCGACGACTCTCCAAGACTCCCGTCGGTCGCGTCGCAACCCAGTACATCGCCAAGGGCTCCCAGCTCACCAACGCATCGACTGCCGGTAAGGACAACCCTGAGTCCCTTGCCGCCGCGATCGGGGACGGCATGGAGGCCGTGACCATCTCCGTCGATGCCCAGTCCGGCATGGGCGGCATGCTCCGCGTAAACGACAGGGTCAAGGTCATCCAGCCCAACGACGGCTCCCTCGGCGCCGACGGGTTCACCGTCATCGCCGACTCCGTGCGCATCGCCGCCCTCGACGGAAACTTCAGCTCCGGTAGCGGCTCCTCTGACGGATATAGCACCGTGACGCTCGAAGTCACGCCCGAGCAGGCAGGCAAGATCCGCACCGCCGGTGGCCTTACCCTTACCCTGCCCTCTTCTGCCGATACCACCGAGAGCGGTGAGTAGCCCATGGCAGACGAAACCGTTCTCAGAATCAAGGAGCGCATCCGCCAGGAGATGCGCGACCTGCTCGGTGTGACCATGGCCGACGGCGGCTCTATCGACCGTCAGGCGCTTCCGGCCCAGATCGACGGTGTCGCCCATGAAGTGTGCGCCGATTTCGGTATCTCCGACGAAAACTGGATCGGCTACATCATCAAAAGCACCATTGACGATTTCATCGGTCTGGGTCCCCTGCAGCCCTTGCAGGACGATCCCAAGGTTGCCGAGATCTTCATCGATCCCGTCGGCGTCGAGCCGAATGGAACATTTATCACGCCGGTCGCCCGAGCCGAAGTGGACGGCCAGATCGTCGATTGCCCCGGTATCGACCTCGTCTCGCATGATGAGGTCGGTCGGCTTATCGGACGTATCGCCGAGGAGGCGAACCGCCGCTGCGACGATTCGTTTCCCGAGATGGACGCCACCCTTGCCGACGGCTCCCGTGTGCACGCAGCCCACCCGAAGGTCTCCCCCAACGGCTGGTCGCTCAATATCCGTAAATTCAGCAAGGACAAGCTAACCGCTGAGGACCTGCTGGAGCGCGGTGCCATGAGCGAGCCTATGTACATGTTCCTCAAATCGGCCGTCCAGGCCCGTGCGAACTTCATTATCTCCGGCGGCACCGGTTCCGGTAAGACCACGATGCTGAACGCACTCTCCGCCTTCATCGGCTATAACGAGCGCGTCGTGACCATCGAGGATACGCGAGAGCTGCAGCTGAAACAGCGCATCGTGATCCCTCGCGTCGCCTGCCCACCGAACTCAGAGGGCAAGGGCGAGTTTACGATGCATGAGCTCCTGGTCGGCGCACTCCGTGAGCGTCCCGACCGTATCGTCGTCGGTGAGTGCCGTGACGATGAGACTTACGAGATGCTTCAGGCCATGCAGACGGGTCACGACGGATCGCTCACGACGATCCATGCGAACGACTGCGCCGGTGCATTCACGCGTATCGAGAACATGATCCTGAAGAGCCAGGGCAACATGACCATGGAGGCGATCCGCCGCCAGATCGGTGCCGCGATCGATGTCGTCGTGCAGGTGAAGCGCTGGAGGGGCGGCTACCGCCGTATCGAGTCCATCACGGCCGTCGAGGGCTTTTCCGACGGTAACGTGACCCGCAACGAACTGTTCCACTGGGAGGGCTCGCCGGAAAACGGCAGGCATGTCGCCACTGGATACCAGCCGGCGCGTCTAAAGGAAAAGATCCTCGACGCGGACGCGGAGTACGACCCCGTTGGTTCGAAGGCGGTGTCTGGTAATGGAACCTGCCGTCATCATCATGATGCTGAGCGTTTTCTTCCTATTGCTTTCCATCGCCGTCGGCCTCTACTCCCTGTTCTGCGGATTATCGGCTGCCGGCGATGTACGCCGCATGAGGAATTCGACTGCCCTTAGAACCGGCGAGTCGGACGATAAAGACAAAAGTCCCGCCCCTTCCGCGTGCGGAAGCCGGTATCGAAGTCAATGGCAAGACGTGGATTCTCCTCCTCGTCTTGCTCGCGGGAGCGGGTGCCCTTATCGGATTCATGGCCCTTGGACTTATCGGAATCGGTTTCGCCCTCATCGGGCCCCTGATTGCCGAGCTGTGGGTTCGTTCCCGCGGAAAGAGCCGAAAAGCACGATTCGATGAGCAATTGGCGCGGTCGCTTCCCATGGTCGCGGAAAACATGCGTGCCGGATCCTCGATTGAAAGAGCCCTGCGCTCTGTCGGGGAGAATTCAGACGACCCTCTGAAATCCGAGCTCCTGGCCTGCGCCGGTGCGATGCAGGTCGACGGCGATATCGTCGCCGCGCTCGATGACATGGCGAAACGAACCGGCAGTAAGGATCTTGTCCTCCTGCAGGCCGCGGTAGCCTCGCACAAGGAAGTCGGTGGATCGCTGGCCGACTCGCTCGAGCGCATCGGAGACACCATCGACGCCCGGTTGTCGCTCCGTCGGCATATCGAGTCGGAGACGTCATCTGTGATTGCATCCATGAAGGCACTTATCGTGATGCTGCTCATCCTGTTCGCAATCATCATGGTCGGTATCCCCCAGGCATATGATTTCTATACGCAGGACCCGCTCGGCATTCCCGTGCTGATCGTCGTGGTGCTATTTGCGGCAACGGCTCCGTCATCATCTACAAAATGGCAGACATCGACGTGGAATAGGAGCCAATCGAAATGAATATCCAATATCTCCTCGTGCTCCTGTTCGCCTGTGCTGCCGGCGGTATGACATATGTTCTCGCCGGCGAGCCCTTCCGCAAGCCGCTAGCGCGTGCCAGGATGTCCATCGCCGCCCGTAAGGGGCTGCACGCCAAACCGACGCAGCGCATGAAGATCGCCGAGGCAATCGACCGTGCCGGAGAGGCGTTCGAAAAGGTCATCCCGCTCAAGCTGTCGGAATCCCGAGAGCTGCAGGACAAGCTCGACCTGGCAGGGTTAAAGATAACCCCATCGGCCTGGCGTGCCATCTCCCTCGGGATCACGATCTTCACCGCCATCATGCTCGCCGGTGCCGCCCTCGTGGGCGGATACGGAATCGCGATGGCACTCCTAGTCGGAATCATCGGCGCCGTCGGCGGATGGGCGGTCTGCGGAGTCTGGCTGTCGCATGCGGGAAAGAAACGCGGCGAAGAGATCGATCGCTATCTGCCACCGGCACTGGAACTGCTCACCATCTCCGTCTCAGCCGGCGTGCTCGTGGAGCGTGGATTCAGGCAGCTTGCCGAGAACAAGGCGCTCGGTCCGCTGGCAGAAGAGTTCGCGCGTACCGATATGGAGATCTCGCACCTCGGCGTGTCCCGCGTAGATGCCCTGGACCATATGCGCCGCCGATGCGATTCACCGCTCATGGGATATTTCTGCGCGGCGTTGATCGAGGCGACCAGAAAGGGCACCTCGATCTCAGGCGTCCTCGAATCGCAGGCAAAGCTTGCACGCAAGGCGCGTTACGATGCGCTGACCGCGCAGATCAACAAGCTCTCGACGAAGATGGCTGTCCCGCTGGTGTTCTTCCTGATCGCCGTGCTCGTCCTCATCCTTCCCCCGCTCATCATTCCGACCGCAAGCATGCTCATGGAAATCATGTAGACGAGGCGATTAGGCAAAGCGAAAGCCCGGAGTGCTCTCACTGCACCCCGGGCTATATTTTTGCAAGTACAAAAGCAATTGTATAGCAAACTGCTTGAAATATAATATACAATATGATATAATAGTATCAAAGAAAGGGGAAATAAACATGGCACAAATTAGTTTAAGAATCGACGACGACGTAAAGAAGAACGCGGAAACGACTCTCGACGAAATCGGACTCAGTATGTCGACGGCAATCACGATCTTTCTGAAAACAGTGGTGCGCGAGCAGCGCATCCCCTTCGAATTGACCGCCGATCCTTTTTTTTCCAAATCAAATATGGAGCACTTGAACAGCGTGGTGAACAGAATTGAGAACGGAGAGGCAAAACTGAGCCCCCACGATCTTATCGATTAGGAGGGGAATATGGGTATCTTATGGGATGACGATGCATGGGATGACTATCTATACTGGCAGACACAGGACAAGAAGACCTTGAAAAGAATCAATGCCTTGATAAAAGAGATAGAGAGGGACTCCTTATGAAGGAATCGGAAGCCAGAACCATTAAAAGGAAACCTATCCGGTTGGTGGAGCCGAAGAATAGACGAGAAGAACCGAATAGTGTATCGACAGAAAGATGGAAATATACAAATAGCTGAATGTCGCACACATTATGGTAACTAAATATGGGCGGGAAATCTGACGATGGATTCCCCGCCCATATTTGCGTGACGATACTAAAAATATGGCAATCATGTTGCAGCAGATTGATTCAAAGCGAACCGCAAGATATATAATGGAATTTAACTATAGTTATTTCTATGAAAAGGAGTTCCATGCTAGGTAAGATAGAAAGCTGGGTGAGAGTCATCCCGATCTCGGCAGAAGCTTTCGGGTTCGCTGCCGTCGTGGCGAGCGTGGCGCCCGTGCCGGACGCTATAGGCAATTTGGTAACTTCTATCAGGTACATTGCACTTTCGCATTCTGTCTGGTCTGTCCTGCAACCGGCAATTCCAGTAATCATTCTCGCCCTCGCAGCCATTGCGTTTTGTAAAAATAACTATAAGGTTGCACTTGCGGCTGGTATCGTCGCAACTATCTATTTTTTACTTCCGGCTTCCCATATGAGCACTGAGCCAGTTGTAATCCAGCTCTGCGATATCATCTGCCTTGACCTCTACACATTAAAATTGTGCGTTCAAGATAACTACGAAGAAACCGGTTATGCCGAATAGGGAGTTGAACGATCCAATGGAAAAAAGTAACGAGATCACCCACGTCAATGCGGAACTCATCCCACAGGATAATTCTGCTGAAAGTGATGATAAGTCACTCTCCCGCCGCCGTGTACTCGAAGCCGGCGCAGCGGCGTTGGCATTGCTCATGATGCCCAAATTAGCGTTCGGAGCAACCTGTCCGGGCGGAAATCCTCCGAACGAAAAAGGTTGGTTCGGTTCGGGAAATGGATCTGTTGTCCATCATGGTGGAAACTATATCGGTGTTACATCTAAAACCTGGTGGTGGCAGGTCGGATATAGCTGGGATGCAAGCCAATGGCTTTGCGTCTCTTTCAGGGTATACGTCGAATCGATTTTCACGGATGAGCTCTATGATATTTTTAAGATTCACGTCCAAGCAAAATGCGGCGATGTAAACACTTCAACCGGTCATCGAATCTGGTATTCCAAATATAAAGATAACTATCTCCATTTTTGGGTGAGCAATCTTGGAATCGCCGGAAGTAGCCAAAAAACTGACTGGGAAGATAATAAATACTTCGCTTTCTCAAACGAAAACCTCGGCGGCGGAAATCGAAGTTGGTGGAGCATTATTGGCTGGTCCGATTTGGGATACGACTCCCCGACATACCTCTATAAGCGGAACAATGGTCTTCAAGACGCCTATTTCGGTCTTGGAGTTTATGTTTATAACGTCATGTGCGGAGGCGTCAATAACTGGACTACACCTGACAGAGTTTTTCTTAGTGGATCTACAAGTTCCCCTGATTCCTTCATGGGCAGTGATATTCACGCAAAAATCGATAAAATTACCCTCGACCAGGACATGTCCCTGTTCGGCAAGATCGTCGCGATCGTTCCGGATGCCGTCAAAAGCGGATATCAATGTCTGAATGTCGATTCCGCAGGACAGTCCTCCGGCACGCTCGTCCATCTTTACGGTGCGGACGGAAGCGGAACGAATTATACGCAGCGCAATTTCATCATGGGCCTTGGCGCGATGGATGAACGTGGCGGTATCACATTTACCATCTTCCCGGCGCATGTGAAAGGTTTCAGTCGTGTGCTCAATGCGTCGGGAGGAAGAAGCTATCTAGAGCAAGCCGCCCGAAACCGCACCACGCCTTCTTCCACTCAAACGCTCCAACTCTACGGGGATGACAATACAATCGCCGGTCGATTCTGGGTCACAAAGAGTGTCGATAAGAACGGCAGGTACAACATTATCAGCGACGCTTCCGGCTTCGCATTCGACCGAGCCGACGGCAAGACCGGCGAAGGAACCATCGTCCGACTGCATTCCAACGGTATTCACGCTTGAATGGTCGAATGAGGCTCATAAATGGCGTATCGAGGAAGTGTTCTTCAAGGGCACGATCTCGCTCGATGCCGAGCGTGTCGAGCCCGGTAAGACGATCTCTGTCATCGACCCGTCAAAGACATGCACCCCCTATGATATGGCCGGCACCGGTTCGGTGAAATACCTGTACCGCTGGTACTGGATGCAGGATGAGCGGGAAAGCCCGTTTGCCGAAAACAAGTATCCCGAAGCCCTTAAGTTAAGCAGCTGGTGCCATCTTGCAAATTGCGGTGATCAGGTTTGGCGCGATGCCTATGCCGGCGCGGGATACCCCGTTCGCGACACTAATTTCTTCGTCGAGTCCTTCAAGCTGAGGATCAAGTACGGCACCGGTTTCATCGAGAACAACGCCGACTTCGGAGCAATCTGCTACGCCGGATGCATGGGCATTGAGAATTCGGGAGATTTCTCCTGGTCCGATGTCTGCCGCGACGGCGAGGAACTTGGCAAGGGTGGCGTTAGCAACCGCATTACCGGTATCAAGATCTGGCTTGAGGGAGATATCGCCAAGGAATACGATATCGCCTATCGCGCCTTCATCTATGGGCAAGGCTGGACGGAGCGTTTCCATTCCAACGGTGGTTCTCAGGATGATGCGGAGCTGTGCGGTTCGGATGATGCATCCGGCAGCAAGGGAGCCATCAAGTGTATCCAGGTATTCGCCATCCCGAAGCCGCGCGGTGCCAAGCTGGCACGAGAGTTCGCCGAGGACAATTCGTTTATCCCGGAAAACTCCCATTCGGGTGGCTATCTCACGGCACAGGCGATGCTCGCGCTCAACCTCGATGACACGTCGGGGTTCGATGGGCACAAGATGATCGTCGATGCGTATCAGGGCGACAGTTCGAAGGGCCTGGAAGCTCTGCCCGTGCCGGCGACTCCTCCGCCTCCTGTCGGTATCAAGGTGTTCTATTATGTCGACGGTGAAACCGATCCGTGTTTCGACGAAGAGTATGAGATGGGAACGACCTATCAGGTGAATCCCGATGCGACTGCCGCCGGTCAGAAAGACAACTGCCTCGACCTGGTCTGCTGGTACACGGATCCGGAGTACACGCAGCCCTATGAATCGCAGGAGCTTGCCACTTCGTTGAAGCTGTACGGTTACAACCCTTGCTCGGTGAAATACGATACGACCACCCGCAGCAGCGTGCTGGACACCTCGTATAACTGGTCGACGGACGCCGACCTTGGCACCGCGCTTGATCTGGCAGCCCTGTACCCACAGGACGAAATCGTTAAGTATGGGACGAAGCTGACGTTTGCCGGTCCGTGGTCCGCTTGGTGCGAGGATGCCGGAAAGACGCGCTGCGTATCCAGCACCCCCGGTGTATATGCTACCGCGGCCGCCAGCGGGTCCCCGATCCTCTCGGCGACCATCAAGGGCAACACGACGGTCTACGTCGATTGGCCTTGGAGCGGCTACGACGGTGTCATGAGCGCACGGTCGTAGCGGATATCGACTGAAGGAACTGAAAGAGGGGCAGATGGAGTTTCATCTGCCCCTCTTTTTTACTATAAGCCGTTTTCAAACGTGAATATTAAGACAAAGAAAAAGGGCGAGACCTAGAGCGTTTGGCCGGGATCCAGTTCCCCGAATACTACTCTAAGCTCGCCTCTGATACTATTATACAAAACCATCTTTGTATTTGCAACCGCGGAAACAAGCAGGTCTCCTCTGCCACTAATCCATAGGTTGAACAAAGAAAAGAATACATGCGCTCTATTCAAGAAATGAAAAAGCCTCATCTTTCATCGCAAATGAAAGATGAATCCACCCGTTAAAATTCGCAAGCGCTTGCGAATAAAAAAAAGAAGAAGGCTGCGGAGAGAGACCGCAATCTTCTTCTTTTCCTGTATAAAAATAGGCTGATGCCGGTAGATAGGAATACCGGCCAACAAGGTGATTCCCGAAGGAATCTTCGAAAACAATACTACTATAGCATAGTATAGACAGTTTGTCTACTTTCTCTGTCGCGCCGGCAAGACATCGTCGGGATCGATCTCATAGAGCCCGAATGCCGCCGCAATCTTCATCATGTCACGCATACCGGCAAGATAGGCCGTATCGACCTGGTCACAGGCATGGACGCGGACAGCGCGGATAAAGCGATCGGTCACATCCCGAAGCTCCTGCGGAATCTCATGAGATCTTGAGCCAATCCTGCTCCGCAAGATTCTCTTCCATCTCACTTTGTCGGAAGCCAGGGTCACGCTCGCTCAACTCGACCATCGACCCGTCCTTCAGCTCAGCCAGGGCCGAGCGCAAAGCGACCTGAAAGCTATTTTCCTCCATACGTATCCTCCTTCCGTTAATGCAATATGCTAGTATTATAGCACTATAGCAGCCGAAAAGCAACCGTATGTTCGAGCGTTCGAGGTATATCGCACCTTTCAAAACCGATGAAGGCAATAGCCCGATTTATCCGACACGAGCCTGTAAATGCTCTTCGGAAAATACTCTTCAACTGGGACTGATTCCCTTGCCGCATCGAAGAGGCCGGATTTCAAGGCATGAATTATCCGCTCTTCCGAAACTACCGCCATGAGCTCGCAGTTACTCAATGCGAAGAATATGATCTTCTCCGTGCCGAGTAATTTGACGGCACTCTCCCATACCGATGACAAGAGCAGCGACGAAGCCCCTCCAACTCCCCCGCTCAGCCTACCGATCTCCAACATAGCGAGCTGTCCCGTTGTGCCGGTGAAGCCGATTCGTATATCCGATTTGAGGTTGCGGGATGCATATTCGAACAGCTTCCCTCTCGGCAAGTCGAATGTATCGAGATTGTCATACGTCACGATTGCGGCCGCGTAGCCGTCCGTTTCGGATTCACCCTCGACGACGTAGGTGACAAGCAGATCGAGATAGCGATCGTAGATGATCCCCAACTCGTCATAGCCGTCAGCCTTCCAGGCCGGCGACAGCACCGGATAGATCCTGTACGGTATGACTTCTTTAGCGGGGACCTTATATATCCCGTATTCCATATCAAGGTCGCATATCGGCTGCCCCACATCGAACACATCAACCATTTCATTTCCCATCCGATCTCCTATCGGATGGAAGCGGCGATACCCACCGCGCCACATCCTTCCCATATCAATTCCTCCTGTAATGCTTTGTGTAATAGTACTATAACACCATAGAAGGTATATTGATACCGCCGACTGTCTTTACGATGGCGTTCGATACATTTCGATGAGATCCTTCCAGATACTTCCTATAGTCGCTTGAAACAGGGAGGCACGGCGAACACTAAAAAAGGAGCAAAAAACCCCTTTCATTACCGTTCTCTTTCAGTTCTTGAAACTGAGTCATTCATCCGCGGTATCTGCAAAACCTTATCTCGCTTGACATGCAATGGCTCCTTTTGCCCGATTGCCAACTTTTCAATATGCCGTTGAACACCGCCGATGTTTCGCTCGATGCGACTTTCGATAACATCAAGTCGAGCCTGGATACCATCATTCCCATGGGACAAGATCTCCTTTGCCTCAAGAGGGAAACCGACAAGCTTGTCCCTATCGAACCAGCTGTAATCTCTGAAAAGGCTGAGCTGCTTGTCAGGAGCCATACCTTTCGGTCCAAACGGTTTCGCGATATAGCTATCTTCAGCGAGAATGTTGTAGGCGTGACACCAAAGGCTTGTCCCATTATCGAAAATCGGCGCAAGCCTTGTAAATTCAAGTGTTTCAACATTTCGGATTACCCCGAAGTTACGCCAGTGCCGGTCTTGATTGGCAAGGATATAATCACAGGTGAACATTTTTGCCAGACCTTCCTCTACATTTTTGAGACCAAGGCTCTTGTAGGTGTCTACCAGAAAGTCATAGTCACTCATAGAATTAGGTTTCTTTCGTGTTGAAAGTATGTCATATGCGGTGACTAGCTCCTCATCCTGTCCGAGCATGTTCTCACATGCGGAATAGATTCGTCCATTCTCCTCAAATAGGAAGTAGGGAACATAATCGTTTCTGCTTAGCAGGCGGTTATACAGCGCCGTCGCCACAACTTCGTTCAGAACCTCCTGCTGCGTCGACCCAGTCCCGCCTTTCACGAGGAATCGCGTGCCATTGACGATCTTCCATTTTTTATTGAGATCGCCGCCAAGCGTCGAATTCGGCGACATCAGGTTCGGATTGCCAGACGATTCCTGTCCAAGAGTCAACATTCCAAGATCGTCTGTAAAGTCATTGTCGAAGAAATTGACATCCTCCCATTTCAAAGGATTCTTGTTGTCGTTGATCCAGTAACGATCAGACAGCGAAAGTCCAAAATTCTCCTCCGCCAGCTCCAATGCGCTATTGAGATTCAAAGAATCGAGAAGTTGCTGAATCTGATGTCGGGACGGCGGAATCGCACGCCGGCGCCACCAGTCGTTGAGCGCACGCCTAGTCACAATACCTTTTGAATCAGCGAGAGCCACGGGTGCATATCTGAGATCATGGACATCAACAATCTTCACCACTGCGTGAATATCGCGGTCATATCTGAAAGAAACAACGGGGTGGTTCTTGTTCATCAATGTGTATTCAGCCATCTTCATGATTTCCCCTTTTGATATAATAATACAATTATACCACTAACGGCACGACGATTCAATCTCGAGCGCTCAGCTTGATTCGAGACATTCGAGCAGCGCGAATCAGATGCCACCCGAATGCCCCGAGGGGCCGCCCTTTATTTAGGGGGATAACTGAAAGGCGGTACTCGCCGTCTGCAAGGCACATCGGATAGATACTCGTCCGTGAGCCGTTCCTCCAGCGCGACTTCCATCTCATTGATTTCATGAACCATTGCGAGAAGCATTTCCGGTTCACCGGCTGTCTGCGGTACAGCAATGACTTCTGAAATGCTCGATGGAAGGAAGACGAGGCTGTCGGTCCCGAATATATCTGCAAGTCTCCTGCGAACCGACGGGAGCAACATCGCCGCGGCCCCACCGAACTGCTTGTCTTTCCTGGCCACAGCAATCATGTTGAAGCCGGACGCGTCATCACGCAGCGTCATGAAATCGACAATCCCTTCAAGGTTTGCAAAAGCAGCCTTTCGGATTTTCTGACGGGAAATTCCGAAAGTCTCAAGATGGCTGTCCTGAAGTCGAATCGTTCCGATTCCATCATTCATCTGCATCAGTTCGATGCGATATGTAATCAGCATGTCGAGATATCGATCGAATGTGATACCGGCCTCCGTAAAGTTTTCCGTATTGTTTTCGGATACGACAACTGGATAGATTTTCTCGAACAGCTCGCCGCTCTTGAAAAAGGCGTTCAGCCTCTCCCCGATCGTCTCCTGGTCTTCCGTCACACAGTATCTTCCATCAAGATCGTTTAGGGTATCGAAAAGCTCCTCGTCCGGCATCTGCGCCCAGCGCTCGTTCTGGTAAACGTTTACAGACACCCTTGTTCCGGCATCCAAGGTGTACCCACGCTCGATACCATTATTTAGCGTCTTTCAGCGTAGCGAAGCCTGAATTTGGCATCCCTCTGTTCCGCGATATGATTCAGTGCCGGCAATCTCATCTCCAGTTCCTCCCTGGTCATCATTCTCTGTCCATTCATTTCTCTTCTTTCTTCCATTTGGTTTTCCTCCTTGTTTTTCAACCTACTGTTTTCTTTGGTGCCCTTGCAGGTTCGGCCCTCAACATCCGCTCTTCCGTCGGCGCTTCCGAACCCTGTTCAGTTTTCAATGTGCTGGCGATTTCCCGTCGCCGGTATCCGTTCAAGACCACGATGGGACTGAAACGACAAGGGACAAGTGAAACGATGCGCCGTAGGGCAGCCCTTGCGTTTCCGGACCTCGGTGGGCTAGGAAACCCGCGAGCGACGGGGACCGCTCACATGGAACTAACAGGGTCCGGTCGTAAAGATGGACAGATGTCGCGGCTTTGACGAAATCCGCAAGCGTTTGCCAAAATACAGTTCAGCAAAAACATGGAGAGAAACGTAATGGTCGGATGAGAATGAGTGGTAGAATCTTACAAAACAGGGAAGGAGGCAAGCGTTTGAGGGAAATCATCGTCGACAGGGAAAATGGAGCCAAGGCATTCGTCCTATTCGAACTCACCAAAGGCAACATCGCGGAAATCAAGGACCGATACATTCTGGAGCAACTGCGTTCCGCAATCGATAGCCCATGGAGCACTGCTCTTCCCGACGGAATTCGCTCAGCTCTGACACGTTCGGTTTCAGAAGAGATGGAAGACAGATTCCTTCTCGAGAACATGGACAAAGATACCGATAGGAGCGTCAGGAGCGCTATCAGGAGTGCCGTGATAAAGGTCAAAGGGCAGCATGGGGTCAAAAACGGACCCTGGGCCGATGCATACGGCGATGCCGATGTCCTCGATTATGCCTACCAGGAGATTATCACGCGATTCAGCGATGGTCCGGGCGCCATGCTCGATGAAATCGAAATCCCTGAAGGATACCGGATTATCTCAGGTGAGAAATGGGCAAGCGACCTTTCGGGAATCGGACGGGAATGGGTCGATGACATCAACCCCTTCCTCCTACTGGCGGATAAGACCGGAGAGCTCATGATCTGCGACATCCTGTCGAAGCGGACCGTGCCAGTCGTTGCCGTCAGAAGCGATTTCGCAGAACGGTTTGACAGGCTTGCCGACGAAAACGGCATGATCGGCGATAAGTTCTGGACATATGCCTGCATCGCAGAGGCCAGGGGCCGCAATATGACTTTCGATTTCCGCGGTGCGGTATCGAGGGCATTCGAATTGAAGGGGCGAGTCGAAAAAAGCGATTCGCCAGGGCGAGACGATGGAAAGTTGACCGTGAAGGGCGAGATCGCGCGAGCGGGTGCCGATAAACTCGCCGAAGAGGCCAAGAAGAAGGGTGAATTGTTGCTTGACGGGTGATGCAAGAGAGATCGATCTGACTTGCAGGACGGATGGCAACTCGAATGGGCGATGCGTACCGCGACCCATTCCATGCGGTGCCTGACGGCACCTATGATTCGCTCGCCAAGGCTCGCTCGATGGATAGATTTTCAGGATCAAAACGACTAAAAGGAGACGACAAATGACAATGACTAAATTCTCCCGCATCAACAAGCAGCGCGAGGAAATCACCATGCGCGTTCTGGAGGACATGGAGAAAGGCGGTAACGAGTGGAAGAAACCGTGGGTAGAGGCCTCCCCTCTCCCACCGCATAACCCGGTCTCCGGTACCCAATACAGCGGACGCAACTTCCTCTACACATATGTCTACGGCATGATGCGAGGTTATGCCGACCCGCGTTGGGCTACCGAGAAGCAGATCAAGGAAATGGGCTGGAAAATCCCAGAGAACCTGCAGAACGGACGCGGGGGCATCAATGACGAACTCGGCGTAGGCATCGAGCACTGGGGCATGTACGCCTACATTCCGCGCGTCAAGAAAGACGGAACGCCGCTTACCGACAAAGGGGGCACGCAGAAGTTCACCAGGGTCCGCGCCGTCAAAGAGAACGGCATCTGGGGACGCTACCGTAAAGGCGATAACGGAAAATATGAATTCGAGCAGCTGCCGAGTGGCGTCCATCCGCACCCGGAATGCGACCGCTACTTCAAGGTCTTCAACCTCTCACTTATCGAGGGCGTCCCGCCGCTTCCCGTTCCCGACCTCGCGCCGAATGACGATATCGAAGTCGGACTCCTTGCCGACGATGTGATCGCGTCGAGTAGGTGCGAGGTGTTCGAGGGGAGCACCGACGGCGCCTACTACAACTTCGCCAATGACAAGATTTCGGTTCCGTCCCGCGAGGCGTTCAACAGCAATTCCTCGTTTCTCGCCTCACTGCTCCATGAGATGGGCCATTCTACAGCGCCCGCACTTGACCGTCAGATGACGGGTGACATGCGCAGCAAGGAATATGCACACGAGGAGATCGTCGCTGAGCTAAGCAGCATCTTCAGCTCCGTCGATCTTGCCGTCAAGGCAGAGACCGACCCCGAGGCCGCCGGTTATGGCGAGCATGTCGCCTACCTCGAGTTCTGGAAGGCGTCTCGACAGCGTGGCCGGCACGGACGAATATGAGGCGACCAAGGAAGAACTCTGTGACGATTTCTTCGCCGCCGCTTCCCAGGCATCGCAGGCGACCGACTTCATCATCGACCGCTACGAGCAGGAAGTCGGGCATCCGGCAGCCGGCAAGGAGATCGTGCAGAAGCTCGATATGCCCGAAAAGACGGAACAGGAAGATCGCGCCGGCCGCAGTCTCTCGCACAAGAAGGAAACGGCTCGCGACGCGTCTGCCCACATGCAGAGCGACCGCGCAGACCTTGTGAACATGCGCGATGAAAATGCCATATGTTCAAGTTCTGATGGTACTTCTAAACAAGAAATCAAAATATATTGGAATTTTTAAAACATCCTATGAGAAATCCTGCCCGCATCGGTCATTTCCGGTGCAAATCTCTTCTCAAGTCGAGTGGAGCAGACACAACTGCCGCGAAGAGACAGGCAATCCTGGATCTGAATACGGAAGAACAGGATGACTAAGAATTTATCTTGTCGGTACATTTGTGCTGATGTATAATAAATCAGGACTAAAACTCAGGTAGTTCCCCCGAACAATTGAAGTTCGGCCCGACGCCAGAGTTTTAGTCCTTTTTTTATCCTTGTATATTCTTTTTTTGCTCTATATTACAGGCTTCCAATAAACCGTTCAAATGCTGCCCTGCCTTCTTCTGTCTGCTTATAAACACCGGCATCTTCCAGCACCTGGTTAAACACCTGTCCGATTTCCTCATGGAGAATGTCCATGATATTTTCTTTCGTAATGTCTGTATATTTTGGAAGGAATTCTTCTACCCAGTCTGCATGCTTTTCAAGCACTTCATTGCTGCGGATGTCCTTTCCTTCAAGGATTGCATCTGCAAGCTGTTCCATCTCACTTTTCAGTCTTGACGGCAGCACTGCAAGTCCCATCACCTCGATCAGACCAATATTCTCTTTCTTGATGTGATGTAATTTTGCATGCGGATGGTAAACGCCAAGCGGATGTTCTTCTGTCGTAATATTATTTCTGAGAACAAGATCCAGCTCAAAATACCCATCCCTGATTCTGGCGATCGGAGTGATCGTGTTGTGCGGTTCTCCGTTCGTCTCGGCAAAGATAAATGCTGCTTCGTCTGTATAAGATCTCCAACACATTAAAATATGGTCAGCTGCGCTGGTCAGACGTTCTTTGTCTTTGCACTGCAGACGGATAACAGACATTGGCCATTTTACCATTCCGGCGCGCACATCTTCATACCCCGGAATCACATATTCTTTAATAACCGGAGCTTTTGCCATTGCAAATTCATGATTTCCACCCTGGAAATGATCATGGCTTAGGATCGATCCTCCTACGATCGGAAGATCTGCATTGGAACCAACAAAATAGTGTGGAAACTGGCTGACAAAATCCAACAGCTTTGCAAAGGTTGCACGCTCAATTTTCATCGGCACATGCTCTCCGTTGAAAACGATGCAGTGTTCATTGTAATATACATACGGTGAATACTGGAATCCCCAGTCTTTTCCATCGATCCTGACCGGAATGATCCGGTGATTCTGTCTTGCCGGATGATTGACGCGACCGGCGTAGCCTTCATTTTCCTTACACAGCTGGCATTTCGGATAACCACTCTGTGTAGCATTTTTTGCTGCCGCGATCGCTTTTGGATCTTTTTCCGGTTTGGACAAATTGATGGTGATCTCCATCTCCCCATATGGTGTCTCTGTGATCCATTTCTGATCCTTTTTAATCCGGTATCTGCGGATATAATCGCTGTCCTGACTAAGCTTGTAAAAATAATCGGTCGCCTTTTTCGGTCCTTCCTGATACAGTTCATAGAATTTATGGCTTACCATGCTCGGCAGCGGGACCAGTTTTCCCATGATTTTTGTATCAAACAGATCCCGGTACACGATTGAATCTGCAATCAGTTCTTTTTCCACTGCATAATCTGTAATCTCCTTCAGAATCTGTTCCAGCTCCTCTGCACCCCTGCTTCCTGGTGTCTCCTCGTAAGACTCCAGACCAAGTGCCTCTATAATCTGATTGGTAACAAATATTTTATCTTCCGGTGCTACAAGCCCCGTATCTAATCCATACTGTACCAGTTCTGTAATTGACTGATCGATCATTTTTCTTCCTCCAAATCTTTTTGCTCGTCTTATATCCATCCATTTTCAATGCGGCACATTTTTACACCGAATCCTTTATTTATTCAGATAGCAAACTAAAATCTGTATTTATGTCTAACCTTGACAGCTAGCATATTTTCGTTTACGCGATTACTTTCATTCCGCCATATTTACGAACCTTTAATACGTGGCAGGATCCTTCTCCAAATACTGCATCCAATGCTTTTCTGTACTCTTCTACAAAATCATTCTTCACAAATGCCTGAATGGTTCCGGCAAATCCTGGCCTCCATGCACACGGCATACTCCATGGTTTCCGAGTACATTTTCGCTGACTGCAAGGGCAATGGATACTGCCTGGTTCTGCACGTCACGGTTAGTATATACATTCTGAAGATATTTGAAAGAGGAATCTCCGGATGCTTTGATCATATTAAGGAAATCTTCAAATCTTCCTTCGCGAAGGGATGCAACCTGTGCTGCAACTCTCGCATTATCACCGAAGAAATGCATAGCCCGAAGCACCGGACGGTCTCAAGCTTCTCGCGGAGTGCCGGGATCGCTGCAAAAAATTCTTTTTCATCTACGTCACGGAGAACTTCTTTTCCAAAATATGTTGCAATAGCTTTCATATCCGCCGGAATCTGTGCATAATCCGGTGTCAGATCCTGATGAGAACCTTTGGTATCTACGATGCACAGACTGCATGCATGATTTTCAAAATCTACATCTACTTTTTCTACAACCGGAGCCTTTGGATCTTTGAAATCAATGTGGATCAGTCCACCAACCGCGCAGGCTGTCTGGTCCATCAGACCACTTGGCTTTCCAAAGTAAACATTTTCAGAATACTGACCAATCTGTGCAATCTCTACCATGCTGATCTGCATATCGTTGTAAAGTCCGGAAACAATGGTTCCAATGATTGTTTCAAATGCAGCAGACGAGGAAAGTCCTGCTCCAATCAGCACATCACTTGTCACATAAGCATTGAATCCACCAATCTTGTATCCGCGTTCTTTCAGTCCTGCAAGTACGCCACGGATCAGTCCGATAGATGTCCCTTCTTCTTTGTCAACCTTTTCTACATCATTCGCATCGATAACGATCATATCATATCCTTCAGATACCACACGGACAGTCATATCTTCATTTTTATTTACAATTGCGATCGCATCCAGATTAATAGAGGTTGCAAGCACCATTCCGTGCTGATGATCTGTATGATTTCCACCAACTTCACTTCGTCCCGGTGCGCTGTATACTTCCACTTCTCTGTCCCCATACAATTTCTGATACTCTGCCATCGCTTTTACATAGCGTTCTTCCTGATGTGCAATCACACTTTCATCAATATAAATATCTTTTAATGTATCACGGTACACGCCCTGTTTCATTTCTTCCATAAGTTTTGTAAGCTGTTTCATCTTCATTTCCTCCAAATACATTTTCGATTCTGCTTTGATAATTGTATTATAAAATATATTTAGTAAATTTGCAATATATATTTACTAAATATTTCAATAAATTTACTAGTGAATTTTTGTACAGTTCTACATAATTCTTTCACTTTCCATTTTTTTACTCCTCTGTTATAATAGAAGAATCAGAAATTTTTTAACAAGGGGGCCGCTTATGGCAACAATCAAAGATATTGCTTCTGCTGCCGGTGTTTCTGCCGCAGCAGTTTCACGTATACTGAATAATGATGAGACGCTCAATGTCTCACCGGAAACCCGACAGAAAGTACTGGATACTGCAAGAGAGCTGCATTATGTAAAGCGCGGACGTCCTTCTGTCAAATCACTTTTTACCCTTGGGATCATTCAGTGGTTCTCTTCCCAGCAGGAACTGGAGGATAATTATTATCTTCTGATCCGTCAGGGAATTGAAGATTACTGCCTCTCACACAATATCCAGATCGTGCGTACCTACAAAAGCGACATCAATTACATGGACGTTCTGAAGGATGTAGACTGTCTGATCTGTATCGGCAAATTCAGTCAGGAGGAAATTTCTTATCTGTATGAGATGAATTCGTGCATCCTGTTCCTGGATATGCCGGTAAACGATGACCGGATTTCCACGATCATTCCGGATTTCGGCGAAGCAGTTACAGAAGCTCTGGATTATCTGACTGGGATCGGGCACCGGGAGATTGGTTTCTTTACCGGAAAAGAATATATCGGTGAAAATCATCTCTATCCGGATTACCGAAAAAAAGTCTTTATTGATTACTGTGATGCACACGATTTGATTTATGAGCCTTATATCCAGGAGGGTGTCTTCCAGATTTCTTCCGGTTATGAGATGGCATGCAATCTGATTAACGGCGGCAAGCTGCCGACGGCGATCTTTGCAGCAAGCGATCCGATCGCTTTTGGTGCGATCAAAGCCTTTACCGAACACGGGATCCGTGTTCCGGAGGATATTTCCATCGTAGGCTTTGATGATATCAATATGGCACAGTTTTCTGCTCCACCGCTGACAACGGTCAGTGCGCCAGCTTATCATATGGGAATGTACGGAGCTTCTATTCTGCAGCATCTCCTGAGGGAGCATCCAGGGCCTGCACTTAAGATCAAACTGCCGTGTAAGCTGGTTGTCCGGAATTCGTGTAAAGCGATTGAAAAATAGCTCCTTATCTGTCTAAATATACCAATGAATTTTATCTAACATCAAAAAGCTCCCATCCGGAGAAGAAATGAGTTATAATTAGCTCACATTTCTCCGGATGGGAGTTTTTTTATTAAGCAATTTATCAGAAAGCCTTTAGGACATCAAATAACTTTCTACCAGTCCTGCACTGCCTCTTGATAATAAGTCACATTTTCCTGTAAAATTTCTATTTTTCCATCTTTTACTTCCGCAATTGATACCGCACAGTTCTTATGTACCCCCTGCTGCCAGTACCCGGAAATCGGCAGACCTTTCATCAGGCTCAGAATCCCGCAAAGTGCTGCACCATGTGTGGATAAAAGTACATTTTTATCCTGAAGCTCTTCTTTCTGATAAAGCTCTTCCAGAAAATTATTCAGACGTGCCCGCACTTCTTCAAAGGATTCCCCTCCTTTTGGCGGCTGATACACTTCCGGTGCATTAAAAAAGTTGCGAAATCCCGGATCCGGAATATTCCATCCCTCTTCTCCTATGCAGCAAAGTCCCTCAAATTCTCCAAAGCTCATCTCCTGGATCCGCTTATCTGGAACAATCGGAACCTCCCTGTCCCCCAGGACGAGCCGTGCCGTCTCTGCCGCTCTTTTCAGCGGGCTTTGTAACAGACCGCAAATGGAACATCTGCAAGTGCCGGAGCCGTCTCTTTTGCAAGTAGTTTTCCAAATTCATTCAGTGGAATATCCACCTGTCCCTGTAATTTTCTTTTTTTATTCCAGTCCGTCTCTCCATGACGGATCATATATATTTTCATCTCTTAGCTTCCTCCTGCTATCATTAAAAACACACGCATCCTCCGTGCCAGTCAGCATAGCGATTGGCACGGGAGTTAACAGTAACGATTATAGCACATTTTTCACCTTTCTTCCACCAAAAGGCTTGTTATTAAACTTTATGACAGTTATAATAAACGTAGTACAAAAAAGGAGATACTTGATTATGGAGAAAATTACCAGTTTCACAATAGACCATTTGAAGCTTGTTCCTGGGCTTTACGTCTCACGTAAGGATTGTGCCGGCGAACAGGTCATTACAACCTTTGATATCCGCATGACCAATCCGAATGAAGAACCGGTTATGAATACTGCAGAGGTTCACACCATCGAACATCTTGGTGCAACCTTCCTTCGTAACCACAGGGACTACGCATCAAAAACACTTTACTTCGGACCAATGGGATGCCGTACCGGCTTCTACCTTCTTCTTATAGGTGATTATGAATCAAAAGATATCGTTCCACTGATGAAAGAAATGTTTGCTTTTATCGCAGACTTCAATGGGGACGTACCGGGAGCTGCTGCAAAAGACTGCGGAAACTACCTGGACATGAACCTTCCGATGGCAAATTATATGGCAAAAAGATATCTGACTGAGGTTCTGGAAAATATTACAGAAAAACAGCTGGTTTATCCTGAATAAGCCTTACTATATGAACCTGAAAATGGGAGCCAAACATACCATCCATTGATTTTCTTCAAATGTTCCTGTATGTTTGCTCCCATTCCTGTTTTCAATCAAAACTCTCTATGATACACTTCTGGAATTTCTACCAGAACCTCTCTTCCGTTGTAACATAATCTGCCGGAAGATCAAATTCTTCGGTCTCAATTTCTTCTACGATCTGCATTTCATAAGCAGCTGCGATCCGGCAGATATCTTTCCGTTTTTCAAAATAACGATCATAAAATCCACCGCCATAACCGACACGGTTCTTTTTTTCATCAAAAACACTTCCCGGCAGGATTGCCAGTGTAGTCTGCCCTTCTCCGGCTTCATAAACAGGGCATTCTTTTTTCGGCTCCAGGATGCCATAAGCCCCCTTTTCCAGATCCTCAAAAGAATATATCTGATAAAACTCCATCTCTTTTCCCGCTACCCGTGGCAATATGACCTTTTTTCCAAGCTCCCATGCCTTCTCGATCAGTGTTCCGTGCCACCTCCACGAAAATCAATATACGCAAGAAGGTTGTCTGCATTTTTAAATGTCTCTGTCTCTTCAATGCGTCTTATGATCCGCAGGCTCTTCTCCCGAACCTCTTCTTTTGGAAGTGCCTGTCTCATTTTCAGAATTTTTGCCCTAATTTCCTTTTTTCTGTCCATATTTCTCACCCAGATTTGTAATGGATCCATCCTTCTCCTTGATTGAAATGTTATTAAGTTGTCCACGAAGATTTCTTTTGAATGCATCTACATATTCCCGTCTGAGAATCTGCTGTTCTTTTTTCTCTTCCTCTGTCAGTCCTTCTGCTTTTGATTTTCTATATAATTCATTAATGCGTTCAATTTTTGCTGTCTCCATTTTTCTTTTGTCCCTTCTTTGTTTTTCTATATAATAATGTTATCTTTTTAATCAGCTGGAATAATTTTCCAGGAACCCATAAAGCTTGTCTTTTCCCTCTAACCGCTTTCCCTCCCGGATCTCATTCTGCAGTTCTTCCGGAAGCTCTTCGACACGGATATTCGTATATTCATAAATACTTGTCTGGTCGTCCAGATAAACAATCACATATCCGTTTCGGTTTTGCAGATAATACACCCCTTCTTTGTGTGCGCCACCCTGAGTGCTGACTGTCTGTTCTGTTTCCTGCTGCTCCGTCTGTTCTGTCCTTGCAATTTCTTTCCTGTAATTATAATCTGCATAATATGCATAAGATAAGATCGCAAGAATCAGAAGAGTCCCCGTTAAAAGACCAATATGATATCTTGTTTCCATAAGGAACACTCCTTTTTCTACAAGTATTGGTCTGCTTGGAGGATTTTATTCATTGTGGGGGAATTTTTAGGTTGTGATATCAAATCATCCACAGCTTAGTAATATCTGCGTTCTTTTAATAAATGGCATTTTTTGCAGACTATTACAATTTGGTGACCTTTTGGGAGACCGAGGAGTTCTTTTTCGGACATGCCACCCATTTTAAGGAGAACGACTGCGTATACCGCTACTGCCACGATGAGGGCGATCAGGGTTGCGATTCTTCCTCCGATGAAGGTGTCAAGTACGAAATGCACTGCCCATGCCAAAATTGCCATAACAGCTCCGGCGATAGACGGAATGACAAAAGTCTTACGGCTCTCCTGAAGATATCCACATGCTTCACGGATATCATGTGCATTCATGATACACATGCATAAAGAGAACACAATCTTACTTCCAATCAGTGCATAAATGCCCCATTTGAACATAACAAGCATAATAAACAGAGATACAATATGTAGTATCAGGATACCATTGCATTTTTTACCGGTTCCATCATACGGTCCAGACCTTGAAGCACTGTATTCGTAACGGTTGAAAGTGAATAAAATACCAGAGAAATCGCTCCGATCTTCAGCATAATTCCCTGTGTTACATTATCTACATTCGGCCACAGGAAATCCATGATCGGCTGACCAAGTAAAATCCGAACGCGCTTGAATCGCGATCGCATCGTATAACGGATAACCGAAATCCGGTTATGTGTAACAGTCTTCTGTCATGATTCTCTGCCTCGCTTAAAGCCCCGGGATCACAGATGATCCCAATGCACTCGCATCGGCAAGCGGTACGTTGAACAGGTATAATACTGTCCTAATTTACCAAGAAGCTCTGCACAGACCGCTCCTGACTGGTTCCCTGTGCGCCCATGATCTTATTGAACATAGCACTGTCAATAACATTTGCACTGTTATAAATCGTTGTACTTAAGTGGAATGATCGGTGCGGATCGTCAGAATCAGGATCTTGAAAATCGCACGGTAATCATCCAGTTCTTTCGAGGTATCCCGCTTCATCTGCCGCATCATCGGCTTGCGGAATGCCACATAGCAGAACAGTAAGAACAGCAGACCGATCAGAGCACCGGCTACTGTACCAAGTGTACCTCCTGCTGCGGAATAGGCTGGTCCCAAAAGGTTATTCCCCTGCACCTTAGCCATCTGTTTTCCATTTTCCAGAAGAACGGCTGCACTTACAACGCTGACAATCGCATTGAGAAGCTGTTCAATGATCTGCGAAATTGCAGTCGGGATCATCGTTCCCATCCCCTGGAAATAGCCACGAAAAACTGCCATAATCGCACAGATCAGAAGTCCGGGAGCAAGCACCTTCAAAGAATAGCAGCTCATTTTGGCTCCCATCAGATATTCTGCGATCGCCTCTGCTCCAAAAAATACGATCACCATGATCGTGACACCAGATAGCGTAGCTATGATCAGTGATGCCTTCAATACCCTGAATGCATTTTTCCGCTCTCCTGCCGCCATTTTGAGAGACACCAGCTTTGATACCGCAACCGGCAGACTGTAAGACGAAATGATCAGAGCAATAGAATACACCTGAAATGCCATATCATAATAGCCCTGTCCTTTAAGCCCCATAATATTGAGCATCGGGATCCGGTATACTGCCCCGATGATCTTTGTGATAATGCCGGCTGCCGCAAGGATGCTTCCCTGCATCAGAAAACTGCCGCCCTTTGATTTTTTCTTTTTACCCATACGTTAAAACCTCATACTTTTATCTATCTTGTAATTCCCAGTATCTCCAGAACTTCCCGCTGTTTCTTTTCCATCACGAGCCGTTCTTCATCTTCCATATGGTCATAACCTAACAAGTGCAACATACTGTGCGCAATAAGGAAAGCAAATTCACGTTCTACCGAATGGCCATATTCTTCTGCCTGTTCCTTTGCGCGCTCTTTGGAAATCACAATATTGCCGAGCATCAGTTCTCCGGTCTCCGGATCAAATGAACTGTCATCTGTATCCAGATATGCATAATCAGCCGGTGACGGGAATTCCGTCATCGGAAATGACAGGACATCGGTTGCACGGTCGATTCCGCGAAATTCCAGGTTCATCTGTCGGATCTCCTCATTCATCGTAAGAAGAAGTTCTACCTGCGCCTCGTATGGACACTTCTCATAATCCAGGACTGCATCTGCAACTTTTGTCGCCAGTTCTTCATAAGGCAGCTTTAAATCCAATGCTCCCTCATCCTCTAAAAATAGTCTCATCTTGTTCCTCGTTTCTTTCTGTCTCTAGTGTGGGATTTTTTCTGTTCCTGCTTTTGCTCGTATTCCTCGTACGCTTTAACAATCCGCTGTACCAGCGGATGTCTGACAACATCCCGGCTGGTCAGACGGCAAATCGAAATATCTTCCAGATTCTTGACTACACTCACTGCCACATCAAGTCCGGATGTCTGTCCTGCCGGAAGGTCTTTCTGTGTAGAGTCTCCGGTGATCACGACTTTGGATCCAAAACCAATACGTGTCAGGAACATCTTCATCTGCGCCGGTGTGGTATTCTGTGCCTCATCCAGAATGATAAAGGCGTTGTCCAGCGTGCGGCCTCGCATATAGGCAAGAGGCGCCACCTCGATCAGCCCTTTTTCTGAATTCTTGATAAAGCTTTCTGCTCCCATGATCTGATAGAGTGCATCATAAAGTGGTCTTAAATATGGATCGATCTTGCTCTGCAGATCTCCCGGCAAAAAGCCAAGCTTTTCTCCTGCTTCAATTGCCGGACGTGTCAGAATGATACGCCCCACTTCATTGCGTTTGAACGCCGTGATTGCCATTGCCATCGCCAGATAAGTTTTACCGGTTCCGGCAGGGCCAAGACCAAAGGTAATCATCTTTTCCCGGATCGCATCCACATATTTCTTCTGTCCGAGCGTCTTTGGTTTGATTGGCTTTCCCTGAAGTGTATGACAGATCAGGTCTTTATCAATTGTCAGAATGTCTTCCGCGCTGTCTTCCATCGTAAGGGACAGGGCATAGTCTACATTCTGCTCCTGGATCGTGTTCCCGCGCCTGGAAAGCTCGGTAAGCTGCGACAATACCTGCTGCGCCCTCTCTACATTCTTTTCTTCTCCAAGGACTTTCACCTTTCCATTTCGCGCGATCAGTGTAACATGTAAAGCTCTCTCAATTTTTTTTGCAAATATATCGAACTGGCCAAACACATTTTTTTCATGCTCAGCCGGTATATCTATCATGGTCTCAAGAATTCCCATAAATCAGTTTCCTTCCTGCTGTATATTTTCTGCATCTGCCTTCGGCAGTTCATGTACCGTTCCTTTTTGTACAATTCCGAACGGTCCGGATAAAACCAGTTTCCCCTTTGCCGAATACCGGTTCGTCTCCCTGTATATTTTAACATCATTCTCTGAAATTTGAACCCCTTTTTTCTCTAATCGGGCGCAAAACTTCTCAAAATTATAGGACAGAATTTCTCTTGCTTCCCTGTCTGTATAAGAAATCTCCTCTTTTCTGCTCTCCTTTGCTCCGTTCAACTCTTACCGAGACCGGAAATGGAAAATGTCTCTCCAAATACAGGATATATCTGCAGGTCAGCGCATTATATTCCGGGTAAGGTAGCTCCCGCCTGCCAAAAAGATACAGCCTTCCCGGTGTTTCTATCCAGAACCTCCAGCTCTTCTTGCCGGTATCTTTCCATACCGGATGCAGCCTGTCAAGAATATCTGTATACGCAACCGTTGTCTGTGCAATTATGTCTGCATCCGATACCCGGTACTGGTATCCTGTCACCTCATCTGAATCATTCTTTACTTCCACACTTCCACTCACAAGGATCTCTCCTTTTTTTACCTCACTGCCTTCCCGGACAAGCGGATTCCCTTTTCGTGTAATGATCTTCTGAATGATCCCGTCCGCTTCTGCCACAATATCCATCGGCGCTTCAGCCTCAGCTTCTGTCTGCAGCTCCTTCCGGTCAGGATTCTCCCTGACTTTAATCTTCAGACAACTCCCATGAACATAGGCTGAAACCCAGATAATATCGTCGTATTCCATACGAATATCTTTTTCAATCCGGTCACAGTCTACATTCTTTTTTGCCATTCCACAGGCAATTCCCTTTTCTGTCAGAAAAGAAAGCAAAACCTCATCTGTCCTTGCAAGGTTTCCATCAATCTGAATCCTCCATATAAAAGAAGAAAGCAGAAAGATCAGACAGATTGCGATGACCGATCCTGTAAAAAAAAGCTTCCGTCCACGGTATTTATGTATAAAAAACGGGACTCCTCTTTTCTGGGTGATCCGTACCTTTGCCCTGCTCTTCCTGACCATTGGTCGCAGTCTGCGGAAATCCCGGACGCGGATATTCATCTCATATGCCCCTTTTGCCGGTCTCAGATTCCAGAGAAAAATCCCATGATAACAGCAAAGATTTAAAAAACGTTCCGGTGAATATCCTTCGACTCTGATGCGCAGGTATCCGGCAAGATTATTCAGAATATATCGCAGCATCTTCGTCATCCCTTCCTAAGAATACTCAATTTTCTCTACCTTTCCGGTAATCTTCATATCGGTTGTTGTATAGTAGTTGATCTCAAGTGATTTCCCTGTGATGCGAATCTGCCCGCTACGCACATTTATACGGATCAGCTGTTCGGTATATTCCAGAATTCCACGGTAATTCTCTATATTCACTTCATAATGCCCTGTAAGAGTCAGAATCGGGACACCCAGCACCACATCCTTCGGCAAATTTGCTGCATCTGCCATGCGATACCTTCGTGTCCCGTCTTCTTGTTCGGATCTCTGTCTCATATTGCCGCATATACCGTTTTGTTGACAGTGTATGCTTCAGAACCACATAATATTCCTATGCTGTATAATTGCTGAATTTTCCCGGGAGCAGTTTTCCCGCACATGCATGAATTTCGATCTGACCTTTTTCTCCGGCAATAAACTTTAATACCGTTGTCTCATCTGACAGTTCCGGTGTCGGTCTGCCAATCGTAAGCACATTCTTCTTTGCGTAAGTTGTAAAGGTATATTCACTGCCCGGCTGCAGAGAACAGATGGGTCTGCCATTTAAGAAAAATGCATCCTGCCCGCCGGTATAACCGCCCTCTTCTTCGATAATACGGATCGTTGCCGGAGTAAAAAGGCAATCCGGTTCCTGCTGTGTCTGTCCCCAGACATTCTGTTGATTATCCCAGCCGTTCTGATTCTGGTTCCATCCATTTTGCTGATTATTCCAACCGTTCTGATTCTGGTTCCATCCATTTTGCTGATTATCCCAGCCGTTCTGGCTCTGATTCCATCCACCTGACTGATTATTCCATCCATTTGGCTGGTCTTCTGGTCTGTAATTTCCCATCGGTGCTTTTTTTGCAACCCAGTAAGAAGTGAAACCGCCAATTGCAGCTCCGATAATTCCAAAAAAATATGCCCCGTAAAATGCATTATCACCTGCATTCAAAAGCTGCATCAGCCAGGCTCCGACAAAAGTACCGGTAAATTCAAGGCCAAACCACAATCCCAGTGTCAATGCACGATATTTTTTTGGATTCTGTCCTCTTTCTATCGCGTGCTTTCCATTCACACGCCAAAGCCATATAAGACAAATAATTTATAACATTTGTTTTCCCTCTTTCGCGCTTCTATTTTGTTACATAAAAGTATTATATCTTCAATCGCAGCTGAAAACAATCCGTTATTCTGTGAAAACTTTATAAAATCGAACAGACTGACTCCTCCATGATCCGGATATACAAAAAAATCGATCCTACTTTTCCTGTGATTGTAAGATCGATTTTTCATTTCTTTGTTATACTTGAATTCTCGCGGCGGCATCCTGGCTGATAGCGAACCGCTTCTGGTCAGATGCTATAATCATCATACCACTGGCATCATTCTGTATCACATGGATTTCGCTGCCCTCTTTGATTTTGAATTCCTTTAATTTTTCCAGCACCTCCGGTACTCCGAACATCCATTTGATCGTGTACCATTTTCCCGGAACAGCTGTTGATAATGCCTGCATTTTTACACCTTCTTTTTTTCTCCTTTGACTTTACTACAGTATACTCGTTTTCATATTGGTTAGTCAACGGCAATGTTTTTTAGTTATTATATACACAATTCCATTCAATAGCCATATTTAACAATTATTTTCAGAATTCAACTTCTGTTTTATCACCCTCACTATAAGCTGGTTCTGGAAGAAAATCTGATCAAGGCAGACGAGCTGGATGAAGTTCTGGATGCTTATGCAATGACCGAACCTGAAGTCATACTCATAAAAGAAGCAATGTAACAAGACAAAGCCCCAGGATCTATCAACTCATTACCCGTGATAAATCCTGGGACTTCCTTCATTTAAAATACCACCGTTTCACCTGTTCCAAGTGCATGTACCATTTCGCCAAGTTCTTTTTTCAGAATCCTGAATGCAATATTTCCGGTACAGTGACCGGTATAGATTTCCTCTACGCCAAGCCCTTTCAATTCCTGCGCAGTTTCTACAACCTCTTCCTCCGGTATGGCAAGTGTATCCATGCCCGAAAGCTTCATCATATGGAATCCACCGACAACCGCATAGACCTTTTGCCCGCCGAGTGCCATCTGCACTTCTCGCACAATATTGACAATTCCCCCATGGGAACAGCTATTAAATATCACCAGTCCTTTTCCCGTCTCAAAAACCACACTCTGCTCATGTGCAAAATCATCTGCAATAAACTCTTCACCGATTTTCCGGTACATGTGCGCCCTGCGTCCCATCTCATCCAGACCGCCGGTAAAATGCGGTACGACCCAGACGCCTTTTTCAACTTCACAGACTGCATTTAACGGACGGAACCGCTCTTTATAATTTTCCAGAAGATGCTGCGGAATTCCAATATATTTATCTTTTCCTTCTGTTCGGTAAAAACAGTTCTCAGCAGACGTCTCCTGCATATAGACCGCTGCTTTGTCATTCTCCTTAAAAAACTCCTCGAAACCGCCACTGTGGTCATAATGTGCATGGGATAAAAACGCCGTATCTACTTTCGAAAGATCAATCCCCAGCTCCTTTGCATTTTCTGCAAAGAGTGCTGTTGCGCCAGTATCCAGAAGGTACGTCTTTCCCTCATATTCGATATAAACCGACAGTCCATGTTCTGCACAAAGTCTGCATCTGGAACTGTTTTCTACTAATACTACCATCTTCATATGAATCAGCCTCTTTTCTATTTGTGATAGGGTTCTCCCGACATAATCCGGTATCCACGGTAAATTTGCTCTAGCAGGATTACACGCATCAGCTGGTGCGGAAATGTCATTTTTGAAAAACTAAGTGCATAATCCGATTTTTCCAGAACTGCCTTCCCGATCCCTATGGATCCGCCAATCACAAAAATAATGTGACTAGTTCCCTGAATGCCAAGTTTTTCAATTTTCTCTGAAAATTCTTCGGAGGTCAGCTGCTTTCCGCCTATCTCCAGTGTAATAAGATATGCATCCTCACGGATATATTTCAAAAGACGTTCGGCCTCTTTTTGCCGGATCATTTCCTCTGCATTTTCGCTGGCATTGTCCGGTGTCTTTTCATCCGCCACCTCAATGATCTCCAGCTTGCAGTAGCGGCTCAGTCTCTTCGTATATTCCGCGATCGCATCCCGCAGATACTTTTCTTTTATTTTTCCAACCGTCAGTACGGTTATCTTCATCCTGTTTTTTCCTCTCTTTCGCTGTATCAGTCTGTACAGTTATGCCCTTTCATACATATAAAGCTCATGCAGTGCTCTTGTTGCACAGATGTATTTTGCCTGCCCGGTCATCGGATTTTCTTTCTTCGGGAACACGCCGAATACCTGATAAAATTCCAGTCCCTTTGCCATATAGAAAGTCGTTACTGTCACGCCTTTTTCAAAGGTACTGCTGTCCCGGTCAATACAGTTTACCGGAAGTCCACGGTTTGAAAGCATCCTGGTCATTGTATACGCCTCGTCCATCGTCTCCGTCAGAACTGCGGCGGTCTCATATTTATCCATTCCGGCATCTGCCTCCCGAATAAGTTCATTTAACAGTTCCTCATCCGAATCAAATGTCTTTTCGGTCACTGGTTTGCCATGACGCTCCAGATATTCCAGATCCTTTTCCCCGGTAAATTTCGCTGCATACTCTGCGATTTCAATGGTATTCCGGTAACTTTTATTCATGATGATCTTGCGGATCGTACGTCCGAAAATCTTCGGCAGGAATGTCAGTACATCCTGCATCTGACTGTCCAGTGTCTGCGCCCGGTCGCCAAGGATCGTCATCCGGCAGGAAAACAGCCGGGACAGTACCACGTACTGCAAATATGAATAATCCTGCATCTCGTCGATCACCAGATGCTTGATATGCTTATGTCTGGTTCCTCCAAGCATCCGGTATTTGAGATAAAGTACCGGAAATACGTCTTCATACTGGAGCTTTCTGTTCTCATACGGAATTTTTGCCAGTGTCTCATACCCATTGTCTTCCAAAAACCAGTTATATATTTTGTAAATATCACGGGTGACATACATCCGGTTGAATTTCTCCCGGATCTCTTCTACCTCATCTTCCGGAAGATTCCGGTTATACAATGTCTCGTATTCATCCACCAGATATTCCATCACCGCATCCATTCTTGCAAGGATCGGAATATCCTGAAATTTGAAATAGAACAGATGGATCAGCTCCTCTTCGGTTTTTTCCAGAGTACGGATCTTAACCGGCTTAAAATCCATCAGCTGATCTTCCAGAACTGCCAGAAAGCCTTCCATCTCTCCGACAAATCCGGCAGACTGCTTCTTCAGATAGCTCTCCCGGATTCCCATCTCCGGAAAATGGATCAGCTTCTCCAGATAATCATAACGGTCCTCACAGTCCGATACGATTCCTTTCAATTCTCTGTACGCAAACAGATCAAAACTCATTTCCTGGATATTTTCTTCTCCAAGCTCTGGCAGAATGTGGGAAATATAATCCGCAAATACGCTGTTCGGTGAAAGGATCAGGATATCCGATGCTTTTAAATTTTTCCTGTCGTGATACAAAAGATATGCAATCCGGTGCAGTGCAACGGAGGTTTTCCCACTTCCTGCGGCTCCCTGAATGACCAGAACTTTGTCCTTTACATTCCGAATGATCTCATTCTGTTCTTTCTGGATAGTACGGACAATATTCTTCAGTTGTACATCCCCGTTACTTCCAAGCTCCTGTTTCAGGATCTCATCATCAATCTTGGTGTCACTTTCAAATGCATAAACCATCTTCCCTTTCTTGATCTTATACTGCCATTTGGAAGTAATCTCCCCTTCAATGGTTCCTCCCGGTGCTTCATAAGAAGCCTGTCCTCTGTCATAATCATAAAAAAGACCGCTCACTGGCGCCCTCCAGTCGTAGATCAGTGGCGTCATTCCTGCCTTAGGCGCAAAATTGCCGATTCCGATGTAAAAACTTTCGCTTTCTTCTTCCCCCTCAAAGAGAAAATCCACTCTTCCGAAATATGGGGAGTCGATCATTTTTTTAAGGCGCTGTTTTTTCATCAGACGTTCATTGTTCGCATTAACTTCTCCGAGAAGTGCCTGCTGATTATCATAATTTTCATAACCATACTCATCCATCTCCGTATAGTTTTCCCAATAATAATCATGCATGCTCTCAATCTGTTTTTCTCCTTCAAGAAACAATGCGTTGATCTCGGTAATGCGTGTCTTCAGTTTCTCTTCAACCTCTTCCAGAAACCGAATCTCACTGTTCATTACGTCGTTATTACTCATATTCAAACCCTCTCATGATTACATCTTCCGATGATTTGTGCAATCTCTTCCGGCATCTTTGCAATATAATCTGCACCGGCGCTTTGAAGCTCCGCAAGATCTCCGTATCCATACAGGACACCGATCACCTGGATCCCATTCTCTTTTGCACCGTAGATATCATTATTTCTGTCACCGACCATAACGACCTGATCGTAATTCTCCCTTTCCACGCCCAGGTTATCCAACGCATACCGGATCACATCCGCCTTCCGGATCAGAGAACCATCCATCGTAGTCCCGTAAATCCCTGCAAAATATTTTGCAAAGTCAAATTTGTCTGCAATCCTTTTTGCATACTCTTCCGGTTTGGAAGTCGCCACTGCAAGTATATATCCTTCATTTTTCAAGGATTCCAGCGTCTCCGCAAGCCCTTCATACACCGAATTCTCAAAAATGCCTTTCACCGCATAATATTCCCGGTAATACTTTACTCCAAGCAGTGCCTCTTCCTCAGACATCCCATAATATTTCTCCATTGATTCCGTCAACGGCGGTCCGATAAATTTCTTTAAAGTATCCCGCTCACCAACCTCCCGGTTCATTTTATTCAGCGCATACTCCACCGAATTCATGATCCCCGGTCCCGATTCCGTAATCGTCCCATCCAAGTCAAATAAGATATATTTATACTTCATAATAACCCTCTTTCACAAAATAATACTTTTTTTATTGTACCATTTTTAACTCTTCTTGTCCAGAAACCCTAATCTCCAAACCTACTACAATATGTTTATGGTTAATATCCCTTACAGCCAGTAAGGAATTATCCATCTTGTTGCTTAAGCTGTATAATGATGGAGCAATCGGTATGTCGTCTTCCTTTCTTGGACTTCGCGTCCGTATTATAGACTGATAACCAGCTCCTCATTCGCAGCGTTCGTTTTATGCAGGTTGAATCGCCCTAGGTGCATTCGCGTCACACCACAGTAGATTGAATAGGCAATGAGTAAAACTGGTACTTATCCATTGCAATAATTTTTAGGAGTGACAATTTATGAACGCAGTAGGTATCGATGTTTCAAAAGGGAAAAGCATGGTTGCTATTATGCGACCTTTCGGTGAAATAGTTTCTGCACCTTTTGAAATCAAACACACAGCCAGTGATATCCATTCACTTGTAGAACTCATCAACTCTGTTGAAGGTGAGTCTCGAATCGTGATGGAGCACACAGGACGTTACTATGAAGTCCTCGCCCATCAGCTTTCAGAGGCAAATCTTTTCGTCAGTGCCATTAACCCAAAACTTATCAAGGATTTTGATAATGATTCCCTTCGCAAAGTCAAATCCGATAAAGCGGATGCTGTTAAGATTGCCCGATATGCACTTGACAAGTGGCAGAATCTTAAACAGTATAGTGTTATGGATGAACTACGCAATCAGCTTAAAACCATGAACCGTCAGTTCGACTTTTACATGAAGCACAAGACGGCTATGAAGAATAATCTTATCGGCATCCTTGACCAAACCTATCCTGGTGTTAATACTTACTTTGACAGTCCTGCTCGCAGTGACGGCAGCCAGAAATGGGTTGATTTTGCATCTACATACTGGCATGTGGACTGTGTCCGTAAAATGTCCCTGAATGCCTTTATTGACCATTATCAAAACTGGTGCAAACGTAAGAAGTACAACTTCAGCCAATCCAAAGCTGAAGAAATCTATGGAAAAGCAAAGGAACTTGTTCCTGTACTTCCTAAGGATGACATTACAAAGCTTATTATCAAGCAGGCTGTAAATCAGCTTAACAGTGCTTCTACAACCATTGAATCACTACGCACACTTATGAACGAAACTGCTTCCCAGCTTCCCGAATACCCTGTCGTTATGGCTATGAAAGGTGTAGGAACCTCACTTGGCCCTCAGTTGATGGCTGAGATTGGTGATGTTTCCCGTTTTACTCACAAAGGGGCTATTACTGCTTTTGCCGGTGTAGATCCCGGTGTTAATGAATCGGGAACCTATGAACAAAAAAGTGTTCCTACCTCAAAACGAGGTTCCGCTGATCTAAGAAAGACTTTATTTCAGGTAATGGATGTCTTAATAAAAACACACCCACAGGATGATCCTGTGTATCAGTTCATAGATAAGAAGCGGGCACAAGGCAAGCCTTACTATGTCTATATGACTGCAGGTGCCAACAAGTTTCTAAGAATCTATTACGGACGAGTGAAAGAATATCTTTCATCTCTTCCAGAATCTTAATTATTACCAAAATTTTCAGACCAGCACTGGCGTGGTGGTCTAATTTTGATACCTAATTTTCAACCTGTATAAATTTTTCAATATTCTTTCAATTTAGCCTTGACTTTTTATTTGCAGGCTCCTTTAAAATCAGCCAAAACACACAAACCAGCGTCTATTTCTCCGCCCTTTATAACCGCCAGTTTTCTCCCCTTTGCACAACTTGAATTGGAACGATTATTTTTTTCAAAGTGGTCTACACAACCTATACAAAAACCGCAGTCCCTATCAAAGGAAACTGCGGTCATAACCCTTATTTATTTGAAAGATACTCGTCGATACCTCTTGCACCAGCTTTTCCGGCTCCCATAGCAAGGATTACTGTAGCTGCACCTGTTACGGCATCTCCACCTGCGTATACGCCTTCTTTAGAAGTCTTTCCGTGTTCTTCGTCTGCAACGATACATTTCCACTTGTTAACTTCCAGTCCTTCTGTTGTAGAAGAAATCAGCGGGTTCGGTGATGTTCCGAGTGACATGATAACTGTATCAACATCGATCACAAATTCAGAACCTTCAACCGGTACAGGACGTCTCCTTCCTGATGCGTCCGGTTCACCAAGTTCCATACGAACACATTTGATTCCTTTTACCCATCCATCTTCTTCAAGGACTTCTACCGGGTTTGTCAGTAGGTCGAACTGTACACCTTCTTCTTTTGCGTGATGAACTTCTTCTACACGGGCCGGAAGCTCTTCTTCGCTACGACGATATACAATATGTACTTCTGCGCCAAGACGAAGTGCTGTTCTGGCAGCATCCATTGCTACGTTACCGCCACCAATAACTGCAACTTTCTTACCTGCTGCAATCGGTGTATCATAAGAATCATCGAAAGCTTTCATAAGGTTGCTTCTTGTCAGATACTCGTTTGCAGAGAATACTCCGTTGGCATTTTCTCCCGGGATTCCCATGAATTTTGGAAGTCCTGCTCCTGATCCGATAAATACTGCTTCGAATCCTTCGTCTTCAATCAGCATATCAATTGTAGTAGATTTACCGATTACAACGTTTGTCTCAAAGTGAACACCAAGCTCTTTTACTTTTGCGATTTCTTTTGCAACGACTTTCTGTTTTGGAAGACGGAATTCAGGAATACCATAAACAAGAACACCGCCAAGTTCATGAAGAGCTTCAAATACAGTTACATCATAACCAAGTTTTGCAAGATCACCTGCACAGGTAAGTCCGGAAGGACCGGAACCGATAACGGCAACTTTGTGTCCGTTCTTCTTGTCAGCTCCAACCGGTTTGATGTCATGCTCCAGAGCGTAATCAGCAACGAATCTTTCCAGTTTACCGATAGAAATAGGTTCACCTTTGATTCCACGGATACATTTGCCCTCGCACTGTGACTCCTGAGGACATACACGTCCACAGATAGCAGGAAGTGCAGATGACTGTCCGATAATCTTATATGCTTCTTCGATATTGCCTTCTTTTACTTCATGAACGAATGCAGGAATATTGATTCCTACCGGGCATCCCTGAATACATTTAGCATTCTTACAGTTGATGCAACGGCTTGCTTCTTCCATTGCTTCTTCCTGATTATATCCATAACATACTTCTTCAAAATTCGTAGCACGAACCTTTGGATCCTGCTCTCTTACAGGAACTTTCTTTAATACATCTGCCATTATTCGTCACCTCCGCACTGACCGCATCCACCATGATGTGTGTCGCCTTCCTGTAATTTCAGCATTGCACGACCCTCCTGAGTCTTGTACATCTGCTGTCTCTTCATAGCCTCATCAAAGTTGACAAGATGTCCGTCAAATTCCGGTCCGTCTACACATGCAAATTTGATCTCATCGCCTACGTGGAGACGGCATGCACCACACATACCTGTTCCGTCTACCATGATCGGGTTCATGCTGACGATAGTCGGGATTTCGAGTTTCTTTGTGAGCAGACATACGAATTTCATCATGATCATCGGACCGATTGCAACACAGACATCATACTTGTTACCTTCTGCAACAAGTGCTTCGATCTTTGTTGTTACCATACCTGCATGTCCGTATGTACCGTCATCTGTACATGGGTAATAATTTCCTGCAACTGCTTCCATCTCTTTTTCGAGAATCAGCATATCTTTTGTCTTAGAACCAACGATAACATCTACATCGATCCCATGTGCGTGCATCCATTTAACCTGCGGGTATACAGGGGCTGCACCAACACCACCGGCTACAAATAAGATCTTTTTATTCTTCAGACTCTCAATATCTTCTGAAATCAATTCAGATGGGCATCCGAGCGGTCCTGTGAAATCTCTGAAAGAGTCTCCTGCTTTTAATTGTGCCATCTTCTCAGTAGATGCTCCTACTGTCTGGAATACGATGGTAATTGTTCCTTCTTCTCTGTCATAATCGCAGATTGTCAGCGGAATTCTTTCCCCCTTGTCATCCATCTTGACAATTACGAACTGTCCTGGCTCACAGTGCTTTGCCACACGTGGTGCTTCTACATCCATAAGATAAATCTTATCAGCCAGTTTTTCAGCTTTTCTTATCTTGTACATTGCATTGCCTCCTAAAATATTTACTCTCTTTATGATAAATTATTGCAAAGTAAATAGCAAGTATTTCTTTTTAATTTGTTAAAAAATTATTTATGTCATAAATATAACTATCTTTTTTATCTATAAGTACTAATATTTCTTCTATAAATCTGCCAAAATTCTTCCGATTACCAAATTTTTCAACCGTATTAAATCTTGTGCCGGCACGAATTTGTACCTGCTGACCGGATATAAAATGAGACAGACGGTCAGTATCGAGGCCGTCTGTCTCTGTAAGAACTATATTCTCTTTTTTAGAAATCTACTTCTGTTCCATAATATGTACAGTTGAAAGTTTTTCCATAGCTGCCGGATCGATCGGACGTGGGTTGGATCCTGTACATGCATCACCAACTGCAAGTTCTGAAATCTTTGCAATTTTTTCTTTGAATTCTGCTTCGTCAATACCGAAATCTTTCAGTGTCTTCGGAATATTCAGTTCTACATTAAATGCATCGATCTTTGCACACAGGCTGTTGATGAGTGCTTTCTCAGATGTTCCCGGAAGTCCCATTCTGCGTGCGATTTCTGCATAACGTTTTGCAGCAACCGGATCTTTTGCATTATATTTGATTACATATGGAAGATAGATCGCATTCGCACATCCGTGAGGAATATGTCCTGTGGAGAATGCAGCTCCTGTTTTATGAGCCATAGAGTGAACGATTCCAAGTAACGCATTGGAGAATGCCATACCAGCCAGACACTGTGCATAATGCATCTGCTCTCTTGCATCCATATCGCAGTTGTAAGATGCCGGAAGGTAATCCAGAACCATCTCGATTGCCTGAAGTGCAAGCGGATCTGTATATGGACAGTTGAGTGTAGATACATATGCTTCAATCGCATGTGTCAAGGCATCCATACCTGTGTAAGCAACCTGCTTTACCGGGAGACCCATGACAAGATCCGGGTCTACAATTGCAACGTCCGGTGTAATGTTAAAATCGGCAAGTGGGTATTTTACTCCGGTCTGATAGTTTGTAATAACGGAGAATGCTGTTACTTCTGTTGCAGTTCCTGATGTAGAAGGGATCGCTGCAAATTTTGCTTTCTGTCTTAATTCCGGGAAGTTAAACGGAATACAGAGATCTTCAAATGTTATTTCCGGATACTCATAGAAAGCCCACATAGCTTTTGCCGCATCAATCGGTGATCCACCACCCATAGCTACGATCCAGTCCGGCTGGAACTCCTGCATAACTGCTGCACCTTTCATAACGGTCTCAACAGATGGATCTGGCTCAACACCTTCAAAAAGCTTTACTTCCATTCCTGCTTCTTTCAGATAGTTCTCAGCTCTGTCGAGGAATCCCTGACGTTTCATGGAACCGCCGCCTACTACAAGGATTGCTTTTTTTCCTTTCAGGTTCTTTAATTCTTCCAGACATCCTTTTCCATGGTAAATATCTCTTGGTAATGTAAATCTGCTCATTTCAAACACTCCTTCGCCCTTAAAGTATGTTATCTTTTTGACAATCACATTGTATCTCAATTCTATCCTTTTTGCAATATTTTACCACAAATAGATTGTATTTATTTCCATACAATTATACATTTTTAATAAACCATATTATCCACACTCTATTCATAAAATATTTGATTTGTGATATATTTCACATATTTACGCAAGTTATCCACAAATGAAAGTAATCGAAAAAGAGTACGCTTTACCAGTCATGCTCTGACAAGCAGACGGCTCGGCATACTCTCTTCTTAAAATCGGGTTTTACTCTATATTCAGTTCATAATTTCTTCTTGTGACATCACTTAATCTGCCTTTTGGTCCTGCAGAACAAAGCTGAAAATCGTACTTCCCGCCGGCATTACGATCGGCCCGGTATACTCCTGCGTCGCAGAATTATTCTCAGGATCCGGATCTGATCCATCCGTCGTGTAATATGCCGTATACTTATCCGGTACAACTACACTGATTGATTGGACATGGTTATACTGCCCGGTCGATGGAGTCACCGCCGGCGCATCTGCAATCGGGAACTCAACTTTATAAGTTTTACTTTCTGTCAGGCTTGGAATTCCTTTCTTATTAACAGAAATTGCTTTCACCGTCGTCTCACCTTCACCGATCTTGATCGGTTCCGTATATTTCGTACTTGAAGTTGTCGGCTCTGAACCGTCTGTCGTATAGTAGATTGCTTTTCCTTTTCCGGTCAGTTCCAGTGCCTGCACTTCATCATATGTCTCTGCCTCATCCAGACTAAACTCCGGTTCATCTGACACATAATCCTTCAGTGCTTCAAGAACCGTATCACTGGTACATGCATTCAGAAGCGGTGATACCTTTTCTTCCTGTTTGGTATCAATATAAAATTCTACCGCTGCACGATAAATTTCTGCATTTCCGGACTGCTTTGCAATCTCATCTGTAAAAACTTCTTCTGCCTGATCCAGATCATCCTTGGCAATATAAACCTTTGAAATCCCTGTATAAGCTTCTGCTTTCTTCGGACTTCCAGAAGCTGCTTTTTCAAATACAGTGAGTGCGTTCTCATATTCGGAAGCTGCCAGAAGCCGGTATCCTTTCTTTACTTTTCCGGTATATGAATTTTGATAAAACAAGAAAATGAGTCCTGCCAGAACAATACACCCCGCCAGTAGCATAAGCAGCATTTTCCGGCGTTTTTTTCTGGCGCGCTCTTTTCTCTTTCTGCCCGCATACGCCGCAATCTGCGTTCTTCTTCATACGCTCTTCTCGTCTGTTCCCGCGCATCTTCTCTTTGACCCACACGTCCGGTAGCCGGTCTGACATCACTGCGTCTGACCACCGCATCTCTTCCACGCCTGGTCACAGTTTCCTGCTGGCGACGACCAACACTTCCCGAATTTCCCACGCACCTGGTCTCTCCTCCAACACTTTCCCGTCTTTCATATACTGGATTTGCCGCACCAGAATAGCTGACATCTTGCTTTTCCTGCTCACCCAGATGAACCGACATTGTCTGTGTAATGCCTCCTTTTAACTGAGCAGTCAGCATATCATCAAGTGGGTTATAATCAGGCACGATCTGTATTTCCCTGCCGCAGCTAGGACAGATCAACTGATCTTCAGGCAAATCTGCTCCACAGTGCATACATTTCATTGTCTTTCGTCTCCTTCTGGTATCATACTTCTTTTAGAACAATCCGGTAATTTTACCGTCTTCTACATCAATTCCATTTGCTGCAGGTACTTTCGGAAGACCCGGCATGGTCATGATTGCTCCGGTAAGAGCAACAACAAATCCTGCTCCTGCATTTACATAGACTTCACGGATATGGATATCAAAGTTCTCCGGACGTCCAAGAAGCTTCGCATCATCGGACAGAGAATACTGGTTCTTTGCCATACATACCGGGAACTTGCCAAAGCCCATTGATTCAATTCGCGCAAGCTGTTTCTTTGCAGCAGGTTCATATACAACACTCTTTGCTCCGTAAATCTCTTTACAGATTGTCTCGATCTTCTCTGCAATTGATAACTCATCACTGTAAATCGGATGATAATGGCTTTCTTTTGTCTCCAGAGTCTGTAATACTTTCTCTGCCAGCTCTTTTCCGCCGTCTCCGCCTTTACCCCATACTTCTGCAAGGGCAAATTCGCAGCCTCTGTCTTCGCAGAACTTACGGATAAATTCGTATTCTGCTTCAGTATCACTGACAAATGAATTCAAGGTAACCACAACTGGAACGCCGAATTTCTGCAGGTTCTCAATATGCTTTTCAAGATTTACAATTCCTTTTGCAAGAGCATCCAGATTTTCTTTGTTCAGTTCGTCTTTTGGCACGCCACCATTGTATTTTAATGCACGTACCGTTGCAACCAGAACTACTGCGTCCGGTTTCAGTCCCGCCATACGGCACTTGATATCCATAAACTTCTCTGCACCCAGATCCGCACCGAATCCCGCTTCTGTGATCGTGATATCACTCAGCTTAAGCGCCATCTTGGTTGCACGTACACTGTTGCAGCCATGTGCAATATTTGCGAACGGACCACCGTGTACCAGTGCCGGTGTATGTTCCAGAGTCTGGATAATATTCGGCTTGATCGCATCCTTTAACAGTGCTGTCATTGCACCGGTTGCATGAAGCTGGTCAGCTGTAACCGGTTCTCCGGAAAATGTATAGGCAACAATGATTCTGCCAAGACGTTTTTTCAGATCTTCCAGATCGTCTGCCAGACATAAAATTGCCATAATTTCGGACGCAACCGTGATCACAAAATGATCCTCTCTTACCATTCCGTCCATTTTATTTCCAAGACCAACTACTACATTACGCAGTACACGGTCATTCATATCTACACACCGTTTCCACACAACCTGTCTCGGATCGATTCCAAGAGCATTTCCCTGCTGGATATGGTTGTCAAGAAGAGCTGCAAGCAGGTTATTTGCCGATGTGATCGCATGAAAATCTCCGGTAAAATGAAGATTCAGATCTTCCATCGGTACAACCTGTGCATAACCGCCACCGGCAGCACCGCCTTTAATTCCAAAGGTCCGAGCGATGGCTCGCGCAGAGCGATCAGAGCTTTTTTACCGAGCTTTGCCATTGCCTCTCCAAGTCCAACGGTAATCGTCGTCTTCCCCTCTCCCGCCGGAGTCGGATTGATTGCAGTAACAAGTACCAGCTTTCCATCTGGTCTGTCTTTTACTCTTTCCATCAGTTCATCCGATAATTTTGCCTTATACTTGCCGTAAAACTCAAGGTCTTCCTCTTCAATTCCAACCTTTGCTGCAACCTCGCGAATATGGAGCATCTCTGCCTCCTGTGCGATCTGAATGTCTGTCTTCATAATTATATCCTCCCTTTTTTCTTCTGCGTTTCTTAAACTGATTCTTCTATGTATTGCTCAAACTGTTCCATAGACATCAGTACTTTTCTTGGTTTGGTACCTTCTTCTTCTCCTACGACTCCCGCCTCGGCAAGCTGATCCATAATCCGCGCCGCACGGTTAAACCCGATTTTAAACACCCGTTGGAGCATTCCGATCGATGCTTTGTCTTTTTCAATGATAAACTTTCCTGCATCTACAAAGTAGACATCTTTGTCGTCCTCGGAAGATGCTCCTCCCGCAGATACATTCTGATTACTATTCACCTGCTTCTGGATCTCTTCACTGTAGGCTGCGCCTCCGCTGTTCTCTTTTAGGAAATCAACCACTGCCTGGACTTCTTTATCAGAAACAAAAGCCCCCTGAACACGTACCGGCTTCTGATAGCCAGCCGGATAGAACAACATATCGCCTTTTCCAAGCAGCTTCTCCGCGCCATTCATATCAATGATGGTACGGGAATCCACACCGGATGATACAGAAAATGCTATTCTTGATGGCATATTCGCCTTAATCAGACCAGTAATGACATTAACCGATGGTCTCTGCGTTGCAAGAACCAGATGAAGTCCTGCCGCACGCGCAAGCTGTGCCAGACGGCAGATTGCCTCTTCTACTTCTCCAGGTGCAACCATCATCAGGTCTGCAAGTTCGTCTACGATGATTACAATCTGTGGAAGTTTCTGTGCTTTATTCGGATCATCAATATCTTTAATGTTCTCGACTTTATCATTGTAACCTTTCAGATCACGGACATTATACTCGGCAAAAAGCTGATAACGTCTGTTCATTTCCGCAACCGCCCAGTTCAAAGCTCCTGCTGCCTTCTTCGGATCCGTTACAACCGGGATCATCAGATGTGGAATTCCATTATATACACTTAATTCCACCACCTTTGGATCTACCATGATCAGTTTCACATCCTCCGGTTTTGCTTTGTAGATAATACTCATAATGATCGTATTGATACAGACAGATTTACCGGATCCGGTAGCTCCTGCGACAAGCAGATGCGGCATCTTTGCGATATCTGATACCACCACTTTACCTGAAATGTCACGACCTGTCGCAAATGCGATCCGTGATCTACTTTTCTTAAATTCATCTGATTCCAGAAGATCACGCAGCATAACTGCAGTATTTTCCTTATTCGGAACTTCAATGCCGACCGCTGCTTTTCCCGGGATCGGTGCCTCAATACGGATATCAGCCGCCGCCAGGTTCAGCTTGATGTCGTCCGCAAGTCCTACGATCTTGCTGACTTTCACCCCCATCTCAGGCTGTAACTCATAGCGTGTGACAGAAGGTCCGCAGCTGATATTAGTGATTGTAACATTCACACCGAAGGTTTGAAGTGTCTTCTGGAGCTTTGCTGCTGTCTCCCGCAGATGCGCATCCGAATCTCCGGAGGTTTTACTTCCATGCTTCAACAGACTAAGAGGTGGAAAGCGGTATTCCCTGACCGGTTTCTCACTTCTTGCAATCGTATCTGCAACAGCAGCCACCTCTTTTGGGATATCTGCCTTAACTTTGAATTTCCGGAGACCTGTCTTATTATTCCGTCTTCTGTCTGCCCCGCTGATAAATTTTCTTCAGCCACATCTGTCTGTATATCTTTACCAGACTCCGTCTTTTTTTCTGCTTCCTGCATCGCTCCTTTTAAGAACTTCGGGAGTTTTTCTTTCACCGGCTCAAGGGGAACCGGTTCCGGATCCGGGATCAGCTCTGTAGCGGAAAGGGGCATCGCACGATTGATCACTACATCATCTAGTGCAATTTTCCCAGTCTGTTCCATAATGTGCTTTGCAGCCGCTTCTTCTGCACCGGCAAGCACGCTGCTCATATCCTTCCGGCTGCGTCTGGTAGCTTTCTTTTCTGTGCTTTCCTTTGCTTCTTTTCCGGCTTTTTCTTCTGCTTTTTCTGCCTCGTTCTCTTCGCTTTTCCTCCAACTGTCGAATTAAAGGAAACGCCGCTTACCTGATAATCAACACGCATAGCTTCCCGCCTTGCCCTGCGTTCCTCAGCCTCTTCTTTACGCTTCTGCATGTCCTCTCTGGCACGGTCATACGCTTTTTCCCCGCCGATCTTCATTCCTTTTAGAATAGACTTTTCTGTGATAAGGACTACACAGATCACCATTAAAATGATCACGACAACATATGTACCCACTTTACCGATTGCCGGCACCAGTCTGACCGCAATTGCCTTTCCGACAGATCCGCCTTTTTCATCGATCAGTTCAAAGAGCACACAGCACTGAACCAGTAATACAACGCCTGCAACAGTCTTAATATATGCGATCCTGTTTCCTTTATTGGAAACCACAAACGCGACTCCACAAAATAAAAGCAGTGGAAATACATACGCCATCCAACCCATCATTCCCTGCTGCAGTGCTGCAATCTTTCTTCCAAATACACCTGCAAGTCCGAAATTGCTGATTGTGAGCAGAATCCCTACCGCAAGTGTCACCCAGATCAGAATCTCCGTTGCAAGAAATGATTCTTCCTGCGGCACAGCTTTTGATGTGGTATTCTTTCTGGTTGTCTTCGCAGATTTTGCAGACTTTGCACTTGTCTTCTTCGTAGGCTGCCGCTTTTTCGCCGTGCTCTGCTTTGCATTTTTCTTTGTTCCGGTTGTCTTTGAAGCCATCAAACTTCCCCCTTGTATTTATACTCTTTATCTTGTAATCAAATGACCGATTCCTTCTCCTCTCTCCCCAGATATAGTATCCGGAATCAGTCATCAAAAGTGTATACTTGTACATACTATTTTATTATAGCATCCTCTTCGCCTTATGTCATCTCATAATTTTTATCAGTATTTTCCATTTTTTCATCAATCATTTCATGCAATTTATTTAATGCATCTCTTATTCCGCCAACTTCATCAATGAGTCCTTCCTCCACTGCACGTTTCCCTTCCAGCATTGTCCCCACATCTTTGACAAGCTGTGTGGAATCCAGCATCAGTTCTTCAATCCGCTCCTGTGACATTCCGGAATGCTCTGCAAGAAATCCGGTGATCCGGTCCTGCGTCTTTTCAATATTCCGCAGGCTTTGTGCCACACCGATGAACATTCCGCTTGTCCGCACCGGGTGAATGATCATCGTCCCACTTGGAACAATAAAAGAATAATCTGCCGACACAGCAAGAGGGCCACCGATAGAATGACACCCTCCAAGTACCAGAGATACTGTCGGTTTGCTTAAGGACGCGATCATTTCCGCAATCGCAAGTCCCGCCTCCACATCTCCGCCCAGTGTATTTAAGAGAATCAGCACACCATCAGTCTGAACACTGTTCTCAATCTGTGCCAGCTTTGGAAGCAGGTGCTCATACTTGGTTGCCTTTGTACTGCCTGAAACCGTCTCATGCCCTTCTACTTCGCCGATGATCGTGAGTAGCTCGATCTGATGATTCCGACGTCGGTCAAGCGAAAGCATTCCCATTTCTTTAACATGTTCATCTTCTTCCTTTGTGGTTTCCGGCTCTGTCTCTCTGACTTCCTTTTCTTTATTTTCCATATTTTCTACAGTCTGTTCCCTGCTCTTTTTCTTACGTATCTGGTATTCTTTTACATCCGTTTCTTCCTGTATTTTCATTGCCGCATTCCTCCGTTCTTTTTAGCTTAGTATGGACAATGCTTATGAAAATATGCAGGATTTTCGCCACAGAAATGAATCGCAGATTCTTGTAGCGACACAAATCTGTACCTGATTCACTGTATATGAAAAGAGAATGCGACTCGGCACATTCTCTTTGATTTAAACATTATGAAAATAAATATTTCCTGCGCAGGCTATATACCATATCCGTATAAATCTTGCGGCATGCCTCCAGATTATCGGATTCGATCATGGAAACACATGGGTGAAGATAACGGCACCAGATATCTGCATATACATCTTCTGAATTTTCCATCCGTTTGATCCGGTTTACGATTGTCGGAGCAATATCGTAATACTCGGCAACAATTTCTTCGCCGCCTTTCTGATTCACCAGATATTCATCTCTGTATCTTCTCATCAGATTCAGTTCGTAACAGTCATCCGGTTTGCCAAGGCTTGCACATACGGCTGTAGTAATATAGCAGAGACGTGATTTGAAGCCTCCCTGGATCTGCTCGAATTCCGATTTACTGATCTTTAGTTCCAGATCATGATCATTCCAGCGTTCGATCATGCAATCTACAATCTCTTCACAAGCATCCATTCTGTCATAACGGAACATCGGGATCACATACGTAACCATGCCCAGATTATATTTCATAAGTACATTTTCTTTTTTTCTTTTTGAACTTTCCTGATCCAGTACTTCCCGCATTCTATCCGGCAGAACAGCAGCAATCTCTTCAATCTCTTCCTGTCTGTCTTCCGAATTCTCGCATTCCTGTGCAATCTCAGTAAAAAGCGGCTTATACTTCTCGTATGCATTTTTAAACGAATCCGCATAAGTCTTTTTATTGAAATCTCTGGAAATCGGAATAATCTGGTCAAACAGGTCATTCAGTCCATTCTGTATACTCTGATTCATTCAGGTTCCTCCCGGAATCGATCCTATGCTTCTTCCCAGTTATGATATACTTCCTGTACATCATCATCATCTTCAAGAAGATCAAGCGTCTTCTGAATGTTCTTGATATCTTCTTCGTTGTCCAAAGTTACCCATGTCTGTGGAATCATTGTAACTTCTGCGCTTGCCATCGGAATACCCGCTTCTTCCAGAGCAAGACGAACCTCACTGAAATCATTCGGATCTGTAAGAATTTCAAAGCTGTCCTCTTCTTCCGAAAAATCTTCTGCTCCTGCATCCAGTGCCTGCATCATCAGATCATCTGCATCCAGTTCACATTCTTCTTTATCGACAATGATCTGTCCTTTCTGATCAAACATGAAAGAAACACATCCACTGGTTCCGATATTTCCTTTTCCCTTTGTGAAAGCGCTTCTTACATTAGAAGCAGTACGGTTACGGTTATCTGTAAGTGCTTCAACGATGATTGCAGTTCCGTTCGGTCCGTATCCTTCGTATACGATGTGTTCGTAGTTGTTAGCATCTCCGTCTCCGGCTGCTTTTGATACTTCTGTCAATATTGTCATTTGGCATATTATTTGCTTTTGCCTTTGCAATCGCATCACGGAGTCTGCTGTTGTTAGCCGGATCAGCTCCGCCTCCTTCTTTGACTGCTACAGCGATTTCACGACCGATCTTCGTGAATACTTTTCCTTTTGCTGCGTCGTTTTTTTCTTTTTTATGCTTGATATTCGCAAATTTTGAATGTCCTGACATTACTTTTTACCTCTCTTCAGTATTTTTACTATTCTCAATTGTACTATTTTATCACTTTTTTGTCCTACTGACAAGGACTTTGCGTATTGTATTATTATCAACTGACAATACATGGAACAGATAGCCTCCGAATTCTACCTGACATTCTTCATCTTCCGAAGGAATTCTGTCCAGGCAGTCGATCAGATAACCATTGATCGTATCGTAATCTTCTTCGTTGAAACTGATTCCCAGAAGCTCTTCCAGATCCTCCAGCTGTGTCATACCATCCACGATATATGTACCATCTGCCTGTTTGATGATCAGCTCTTCTTCCTCATCATACTCATCCTGGATATTTCCAACGATTTCTTCTACAATATCTTCCATCGTAACGATCCCTGATGTCTGTCCATACTCATCCAGCACGATCACCATATGGCTCTTGTCCTGCTGCATCTGTTGAAACAGTTTGTCAATCGCCTTTGTTTCCGGGATAAATCCTGCCGGACGGATGGCATCCTTCAGATCATGCACCGGTTTTTTCCTTGCCGGACCGTCCAGGTAGCTCTGCATCGCATCCCGGATATGAAGAATCCCCACAATGTTGTCAATATCTTCTTCATAAACCGGGAATCTGGATTTGTTCTCTCCAGCATAAAGGTAAGTGCTTTTTCCAGAGATTCCTCTCCATCCAGTGCTACGATATTTTTCCGGTGCGTCATGATATCTTTTGCATCCGAATCCATATATTCAAAAATGTTGGTGATCATCTTCATCTCACGTCTTGTCAGAACACCTTTTTCATAGCCTTCCAGTACTTTTTCAATGATTTCTTCTGCAATTTTCTCTTTATCTTCATTGTCAGAAAATACATTTTTCATTTTCTGAAGTAAATTACCTTCCGTTTCCATTGCTTTCCATACTTCTCCTCTTTTATGTATGAAGCATCAGGCTGACGCACAGCGCTTCATCGACTTTTCTCATAAGCTCTTTGTCTACCCGGCACACGTAATCCTTCAGTCTCTGTTTATCGATCGTCCGAATCTGCTCCAGAAGGACAACAGAATCCTTGACGATTCTGTACCTTTTGCATCGATTTCCACATGTGTCGGCAGCTTCGCTTTATTCATCCTTGAAGTGATCGCGGCACAGATAACGGTCGGACTGTGCCGGTTCCCGACATCATTCTGGATGACAAGAACCGGACGCACACCGCCCTGCTCCGAACCGACTACCGGACTTAAATCCGCATAATAAATATCTCCACGCCTGATCTGCACTTCTTTCACACTCCGCTTATCAAGATACTTTCATTATTGCCAGCTTTCTCCTGCTGTATTCATATCTCTTTCGAAGTGCATCCCCGCATTTTAGAAATAATCGACCTGCTCTACAACTTTTCCGTCACGCAGATATTCCCTCGGAACACGTTTATTGATATCACAGATAAATTCATAGTTAAATCTACCGCTCAGGTTGGCAAGTTCATCTATTGAAAGATAAGCATCCCCATCGTGGCCGACCAGTGTTGCCCTGTCACCAAATTTCACATCCGGAATTCCGGTCACATCTACCATAAACTGATCCATACAGACTCTGCCAAGGATCGGCGCCTTCTGACCATGGATCAGAACATATCCTTTGTTGGAAAGACTTCTTGGGTATCCGTCTCCATATCCCGTCGGAATCGTGGCGATCTGCATCCTTTTCGGGGCAACAAAGGTGCCTCCGTAGCTGACTTCCGTACCCTTTTCAATCCATTTCACATAAGTCACATGCGCGATCAGCTCCATTGCCGGCCGGAGCGGAACTGCCTCCTTATTGACTTCATCTGACGGATACAGTCCATAGGTAGAAATCCCGGCTCTCTCCAGATTCATTCCAAGCTTTGGCATATCAATGATACTTGCACTGTTTGCACAGTGATAATAAGTAAATTCCATACCTTCTGCTGCAAGATGTTCTTTCATCCACAGAAAAGCACGGATCTGTTCCAGTGTCGTGGTCTTATCCGTCTCATCTGCCTTTGAAAAATGGGTAAACATTCCTTCGCAATCCGTATAAACAAGTCTGCCGATCTTAAGGATCTCCTCTACACTTTCTTTCGCTACCGGAAAGCCAAGTCTTGACATTCCTGTATCGATCTTAATGTGCAGATATGCCTTCTTCCCCATACGGTATGCGGTCTCATCCGCAAGCTTCGCAAGCTCATAGCTGTAGGTTGTCATGCGGATCTCATGACGGATCATCTCTTCCATCTGGTCCGGGAAAATACATCCCAGGCAAAGAATCGGCTTCTGAATGCCGGCTTTTCTGAGTACAACACCTTCATCCAGAGTTGCGACCGCATAGCCCCAGACATAGTCCACATCTTCCAGCATTCTTGAAATCGGCACCGCTCCATGACCATAACCATCTGTCTTGATGACCACGACCATCTTGGTTCCTTTTTCTATATTTGCATGCATCATTTCCATGTTATACATCACCGCATCCAGATCGATCACCGCACGCAGTCTGCTGTATTTCTTCATTCTGTCATATCCTCCAATTCCTTAAGTGTTCTGCCGAGCATTTTCAAGAGATCACCCGCAAGCACACTGTAAGAGCCAAGTTCTTTTCTGGCATGATCTCCGCACAGGCCATGCAGATAAACGCCAAGCACAGCGGCATCATCCGGTCTCATATGCTGTGCCATAAGTCCGGTGATCATTCCTGCAAGCACATCTCCCGATCCGGCCTTTGCCATTGCCGCATTACCGGTGGTATTGATCATAAGCCTTCCCTCTGGCGCTTTCACAAGTGTCCTGCTGTCTTTCAGTACACAGACAGCATGGACTTTTTCTGTATATTTCCTTAATAGCTCTCTTCTGTTGTCTTTTAATTCCTGTACGCTGTATCCGGTCAGTCTGGACATTTCTTTCATATGTGGAGTAAGTACATATCCGGAAGGATTCATCCGAATCTGTTCGATCCCCCACTCATCGGTCTTTGCCAGAAGGTTCAGTCCGTCCGCATCAATAACAGCCGGGGTTTTATTATTTTCAAGCACCTTTTTCAGTAATTCCTCCGAATGCGGTCCCATACCGAGTCCGCATCAATACAGAGCACATCCGCCCATTCCAGCAAATCCGGAAGTTCTTCAAATGATTCTGTCTCATCCAGAGAATAGGTCGTCATTACCGCCTCCGGTAAAAGTTCCTGTAAGATTGCCCGGTTACTTTCCTCCGTATAAATCCGGACAAGACCTGCTCCCGAAAGATATGCTGCCCTGGCACTTAAATATGCTGCACCAGACATTCCTTTGCTTCCGGTAATCATCAGAACCTTTCCATAAGTCCCTTTATTAGAATCCGGTTTCCTTTGCGGCAGCATTGCCGGCACATCGGATTTTTCAAGTGCCATGCAGATTTCTTCTTCCGCAAAAAACTCCGGTCTGGTAATTCCGATCGGCGCTGTAACAAGCTTTCCTGTATACTCACATCCCGGATATAGGATCTGTCCCATCTTCTGAAACGCAAAGGTCACTGTAAGATCTGCTTTAAATGCCGTTCCAAGCACTTTTCCATCATCCGAACGGATCCCTGAAGGAGTGTCGACTGCCACCTTACAGGCAGTCATCCGATTCATCTGATCAATCACCTCTGCGTATCTGCCTTTTATTTCACGAGATAGGCCAATACCGAATACGGCATCTATAATAACACTATATTCTTTCTGTGGCAAACTGTTTCCTACAGATATTCCCAGATTTTCCAGAATTTTCATCTGGATTTTTGTTTCTTCACTACGATGGTCATAATTTCCGACCAATACTACATCTGGATGATTTCCTTCTTCTACGAGCATCCTTGCAATTGCGAATCCGTCACCACCGTTATTGCCACTTCCACACACGACCAATGCTTTCGACAAATCTATGTCTTCTGCTTTCATCGCAGCCACACACTGAAGTGCCGCCCGTTCCATCAGGACAAGGGACGGGACCTGCATCTTCTGTATCATTCTCTGATCCGATCTTCTCATCTGATCTGCTGTCAGTATTTCTTTCATATCCGGTCTCCCATACATTTAATTTTCAAAAAGGTGCAGGAAAAAATTTTCCTGCACCTCTGCCTTCTGGTCTGCTTTGCCTACTTTCCTTCATGTTCTTCATTGTATCTGGTGATATTATAAGATAATCTCATCAGACTTTCATGACAAATGAACATTCTCCACAATAATATTATCCGGCAGATTCAGATCTGTATGCGCAAAATTCAGATAGCCTTAACTCCATTATCTACCAGGAGATTGGCAACCTCTACTGCTTTTGTCTTCGGAATCGTAAGAACCCCGATCTCAATATCGTTTCTTTCACAAAATCCTTTCAATTCATCCATCATACGGATCTCAACTCCACGGATCGTCAATCCGGCAAGCCTTGGGTTTACGTCAAACAGCCCTTTTAAAACAAATCCCCGATTTTCAAATGCTGCATAGTTCGCCAGTGCCTGTCCAAGATTTCCTGCTCCAATGATAACGAATTTATGTTTCTCGTTCAGTCCAAGGATCTTACCTATCTCTGTATAAAGATACTTTACATTATAGCCATATCCCTGCTGTCCAAATCCACCAAAATTATTCAGATCCTGACGGATCTGTGAAGCAGTTACTTTCATTCTTTTACTTAATTCATTGGATGATATCCGTTCGACTCCGCTCTCCAGTAGTTCCCCTAAATAACGATAATACCGCGGAAGTCTCCTTATTACTGCCTGAGATATTTCTCTTGATGCCACTTTCACTTCCACCTTCCTATTTTTTGACTCATTATTTTTAATTATATAAGAATCTAGTGAAAAAGTCAAATTTTATAGTTGTTTTTTGTCGTATTTCAGCTATAATTATGTTACTGTGAGCAGTAACATAATTGCCACTTTAACAGGAGGATATAAAAATGATACTGGCATGTCATAATCTGTCAAAAAGTTTTGGGGATCAGGTCATCGTAAAAGACGGATCCTTTCATATAGAGAACCATGAAAAAGCTGCTCTTGTAGGTCTTAACGGAGCCGGCAAATCCACGATCCTCAAGATGATCGTAGGACAGCTTTCTCCCGATGCAGGGACGGTTGTTCTTACCAAAGGCAAAACTCTCGGCTACCTTGCACAGCATCAGGAGATGGAAAGCGGCAATACCATTTATGAAGAAGTCCGCACGGCAAAAGCCGAAGTCATTGAGATGGAAAAGCAGATCCGTACAATCGAGATAGAGCTTCCGTCTCTTTCCGGAGATGCTCTTGAAGCACGTCTTGCCACTTATCAGAGACTGACTTCTGCATTTGAGCACGCAGACGGTTACGCTTATAAAAGTGAGCTTACCGGCGTTCTAAAAGGTCTCGGATTTACAGAGAAGAATTTACTAAACCCGTAGATTCTTTATCCGGTGGTCAGAAGACCCGTGTATCTCTTGGCAAACTCCTTCTTACCAAGCCTGACGTCCTGCTTCTGGATGAACCAACAAACCACCTGGATATGAACTCCATCGCATGGCTGGAAACCTATCTTCTGAATTATCCGGGTGCTGTTCTTATCGTATCCCACGACCGCTATTTCCTGAACCGTGTGGTTACAAAGGTGATTGAAGTCGAGCAGGGACAGCTTCATACTTATATGGGCAATTATTCTGATTTTGCTGTCAAAAAAGAACAGCTCAGAGAAGCCAGATTAAAAGAATACTTGAATCAGCAGCGTGAGATCAAACATCAAGAAGCCGTGATCGAAAAGCTCCGTTCATTTAACCGTGAGAAATCCATCAAGCGTGCCGAAAGTCGGGAAAAAATGTTGGACAAGATGACGCTTGTAGACAAACCGATGGAGATCAACACTGACATCCATCTGAAGCTGGAGCCTTCCCGTGTCAGCGGCAATGATGTCCTTTCTGTCAAAGGATTAAGCAAAGCCTTTCCGCCACAGACACTTTTCACCGATATCAGTTTCGAGATCAAGCGTGGGGAACATATAGCCATCATTGGCGACAACGGAACCGGAAAAACTACGCTTCTCAAGATTCTGAACAATGTGATCCAGGCAGACAGCGGTTCCTTTACACTGGGTGCCAATGTGGAGATTGGTTACTACGATCAGGAACACCACGTCCTTCATATGGATAAGACGATCTTTGAAGAAATTTCCGATGATTATCCGACACTTACCAACACACAGATCCGGAACATGCTTGCGGCTTTTCTTTTACCGGACATGATGTTTTCAAGCTGATCGGTGATTTAAGTGGTGGTGAAAGGGGACGTGTATCTCTGGCAAAGCTGATGCTCTCCAATGCAAATTTTCTGATCCTCGATGAGCCAACCAATCATCTGGACATCACTTCCAAGGAAATTTTGAGCGGGCTCTGAACGATTATACCGGTACGATACTTTATGTCTCCCACGACCGTTATTTCATCAACCAGACTGCCACCCGTATTCTGGAACTGACCGGCAATACCTTTGTAAATTATATCGGCAACTATGATTATTATCTGGAGAAAAAAGATCTTCTTGACCCCGGCTGTTTCCACAGCTGCTTCCGAAGACGCACCGGCGCAGGTTTCCGAATCCAAACTAAGCTGGCAGGAACAGAAAGAAGAACAGGCACGTCTCCGTAAAAGGCAGAACGACCTGAAGAAAACAGAAGAACGTATCGGTGTTCTGGAAACACGTAATGGCAAAATCGATGAACTGATGATGGAAGAAGTCTATACGAATTCTGTTAAATGCCAGGAACTGGCAAAAGAAAAAGCAGCAAACGAAGCAGAACTCGAAGAACTCTATGAAAAATGGGAAGAACTGGCTGAATAAGCCAGTTCTTCCCATTTTCCTGTCAGAGATACGCCCTTCATGCATTCCCTGCTCTTTTTATAATCTTTCTGCAATCGCTTTAATAAACCCTTCACTGTTCAGTACATGTACCTCCGGAAGAGTTGTGATCATTGCCAGATCCTTTGTCATATAACCCTCTTCAATCGTATCAATCGTTGCTTTTTCCAAACGGTCTGCAAAATCCATCAGTTCCTGGTTCCCATCCAGTTCTCCTCTCTTGCGCAGAGCTCCTGTCCATGCAAAAATTGTTGCAACAGAGTTTGTTGAAGTCTCTTCCCCTTTCAGGTGTTTATAATAATGACGCTGTACTGTACCGTGAGCAGCTTCATACTCGTAATATCCTTCCGGTGATACAAGCACAGATGTCATCATGGCAAGAGAACCAAATGCTGAAGATACCATATCGCTCATAACATCACCGTCATAATTCTTACATGCCCAGATATAACCACCCTCTGATTTCATTACACGGGCTACCGCATCATCGATCAGTGTGTAGAAATATTCAATTCCCGCTTCATCAAAAAGGTTCTTATACTCCGCATCAAAGATCTCCTGGAAGATATCTTTGAAAGTATGGTCATATTTTTTGGAAATGGTATCTTTTGTTGCAAACCACAGATCCTGCTTTGTATCCAGTGCATAATTAAAGCAGCTTCTCGCAAAGCTTTCAATCGATGCATTGATATTGTGCATTCCCTGGATAATACCTGCTCCATCGAAATTATGGATCAGATCTCTTGTCTCTGTTCCGTCAGGGTGCCGTGTAGACCAGCTCTGCCTTTCCAGGTCCCGGAATCTTCATCTCGGTTCCTTTATATACATCCCCATAAGCATGACGGGCAATCGTGATCGGTTTTTTCCAGTTCTTTACACATGGCTCAATGCCTTTTACAACAATCGGTGCACGAAATACAGTTCCGTCAAGTATTGCACGGATCGTTCCGTTCGGACTCTTCAACATCTCTTTGAGTTCATATTCTTTTACTCTTGCCGCATTCGGTGTAATGGTGGCACATTTGACTGCTACTTTGTACTTTTGTTGCATTAGCCGAATCAACTGTAACTTGGTCATCTGTCTCATTGCGGTGTTCCAATCCAAGATCATAATAATCTGTCTTAAGATCGATATACGGCAGAAGAAGATCATCTTTTATCATCCTCCAGAGAATTCTGGTCATCTCATCTCCGTCCATCTCAACAATCGGTGTCGTCATCTGAATTTTACTCATAACTTCGTCTCCTTTTTGGCTATTTTTCTTCGATATGCAGGTTCTCCATAACATGCATAATATGGATCGTTGCCAGATTGCCGGCTTTTTCCGCATCCTTCGCCTTGATGGCATTCAGAATCTCGTTATGCTCACCAATCGACTTGATCGCACGCTCTTCTGTCTTAACGGAAGTCCTTCTTGCAAGCTGTACATATTTGTGAAAATCTGAAAGCACATTATCCAGAATCCTGCTCTGTGATGCCTCATACAGAATCTGATGGAATCTTCCATCCAGCTCTGTCAGCTGATCGGAATGTCCTTTATCCATATGATACTCGGATAAAAGAATGATCTCATCCAGTTCTTCCAGCTGCTCCTGTGTAATATGTTCTGTTGCCCAACGGACGCATAATCCTTCCAGCATGGAACGAATCATATAAATATCATGTACATCCTTATCGGAAATACCGGTAACATAAGCTCCTTTATTTGGGATGATGTTCACCAGTCCCTCCAGTTCCAGCTGTCTAAGTGCCTCTCTTACCGGTGTACGGCTAACTCCAAGTTCCTTCCCCAATGTTGCTTCCCTGAGTTCGTCATTTTCTTCATACTTACCTTTCAGAATGTCATCTCTGATAGTTTGAAAAACCTGACTTCTCAATGAATACTCTTCCATTTTATCTCTCTCCTGAATTTCGTTAGATTGTAATCCCCTTTTCGTCACAGATTCTCTCAATCTCCCGGATTAGTTCCTGATCTGTGAGTACGGTCACACGGCCGGATTCATATTCCGCGTCAACCCACTTCTTCAATTCTACAACTAAAATGGAATTCTTGTCTACCTGTTTCTCATTTTTCAGGTGATAATATGTATTTATCCAGTGTGCAATACCTGCAAGACCGGAAGTATTTGACACAGCAACCAGCGGTGGACGGTTCAGAAACTTGCCGGTATCAAACACATTGTAGATTTCTTCGTTCTTTAACAGTCCGTCTGCATGGATCCCCGCACGGGTTACATTGAAATTCTTTCCGACAAACGGGGTACGCGGCGGAATCTGGTATCCAATCTCTTTTTCATAATATTCTGCCAGTTCAGTAATCACCGTTGTATCCATACCATCCAGCGTTCCGCGAAGCTGCGCATATTCAAAAATCATCGCTTCCAGCGGCGTATTGCCGGTACGTTCACCGATTCCAAACAAGGAACAGTTCACACCACATGCTCCATAAAGCCAGGCCGTTGTTGAATTGCTGACTGCCTTATAGAAAATCATTATGTCCGTGAAATTCGATCAGTTCGCTTGGAACACCTGCATGTACTCTGAGTCCGTAAATGATACCCGGAATGGAACGAGGAATCACAGCCCCCGGATAGTTGACTCCGTATCCCATTGTATCACAGACACGAATCTTCACCGGAATCTGATATTCTTCCATCAGATGCATAAGTTCCAGACAGAATGGAATGACGAATCCATAGATGTCGGAACGTGTGATATCTTCCAGATGACATCTTGGACTGACACCGGTCTCCAGACATTCACGTATAACTGACAAATAATGTTCCATTGCCTCACGTCTTGTCATCTTCAGTTTATAGAATAATATGATAGTCCGAACAGCTTACCAGAATTCCGGTTTCCTTCATTCCCAGATCTTTTACCAGCTCAAAATCCTTTTTATTTGCACGGATCCAGCTTGTGATCTCCGGGAACTTATAACCTCTTTCCATACATTTATATACGGCATCACGGTCTTTCTTGCTGTATAAGAAAAATTCACTCTGACGAATCTTCCCCTGCGAACCTCCAAGCCTGTGCATATAATCGAAAATGGTTACAATCTGATCCGTTGAATAGGGTGCTCTCGACTGCTGTCCATCCCTGAATGTCGTATCCGTGATCCAGATCTCATCCGGCATACTGTGCGGTACAATACGATCATTAAACGCAATCTTCGGAATCTCATCATAATGAAACAGGTTCCGGAACACATTCGGTGTGTCCACGTCTACCAGCGGGTACATATGCTCCTCAAGTTGCAATAAATTTGTATGCTTATCCAGATAAACCTTTCTATTTTCCATAACCGTCACTCCCTGACCTGTATTTTTGTATTATTGTATACAACTATACCTTCGATGTCAACCCCATTTTCCTCATTTCGTGACTTTAACCCAGTATTTCATTCAATTAAAGTGCTAATTGGTTAAATTTCCATATTTTTCCATCTATATCTCCCGTCTTTAACAAGCACCCAATCACATTTGCAGTCTCTATCCCCTCTCCCTCACTATGAAGCAGTCCTGCCCTTTTAACCAATACCGTTCATTGGCCGGGGAGAAAAAGAATCTCTTCCAATCCTATTTTGTGCAATGGAGATGAAACTCAAAAATTATGGAAGCCTCTGCTGACATAATTTTCGCCTTCAGAGGTTCATCGGAATGGTTTGCACAACCTGGATTGGAAGAGATTCTTTTTCTCGCCCGACCTAACAACCTTATTTTCAAAAAAAGACAGCCTCATCCCTCACCAGGGGATAAGACTGTCCTCTTAAACATTCTAATATAACTTCGCACTGATCAGCTTCGGTCTGAATCCGGCTGCCTCCAATGCCGCAATGATCCGGTTCTTATGATCGGTTCCAAATGCTTCCAGTGTCACACGAAGCTCCACAGCCGCATTCCGGTTAATACTTACAAACTGATTATGTTCCAGTTTGATCACATTTCCCTGCTCTTCTGCAATCGTCTGTGCCACTTTTACCAGTTCACCCGGTTTATCCGGAAGAAGTACCGATACAGAGAAGATACGGTCTCTCTGAATCAGTCCGTGCTGTACAACTGAAGACATAGTAATAACATCCATGTTCCCGCCGCTTAAGATAGATACTACTTTCTTACCTTTCAGATCCAGCTGTTTTAAAGCAGCAACGGAAAGAAGACCGGAGTTTTCTACTACCATTTTATGGTTTTCCACCATATCAAGGAAATGCTCCGACCAGTTCATCGTCTTCTACAGTTACGATCTGGTCTACATTTTCCATGACGTATGGGAGGTTCTGTTCCCCGACTTTTTTTACTGCTGTACCATCTGCGATCGTGTTGGCACTTGGAAGTGTTACGGTATGTCCTGCTTCGATTGCAGCAGTCATACTTGCTGCTTCTGCCGGTTCCACACCGATCACTTTGATCTTTGGGTTCAGCATTTTCGCAAGTGTAGATACACCTGTGATCAGTCCGCCGCCCCCGATCGGTGCAAGGATATAATCAACGGTCGGGAGTTCCTGGACAATTTCCATTGCAATCGTTCCCTGTCCGGTAGCTACATCCAGATCATCGAACGGATGTACAAAGTATATCCGTACTCTTCTGCAAGCTCATAGGCCTTTGCGCAGGCATCGTCATAGACATCTCCGTGTAAAACAACCTCGGCGCCATAGCTCTTGGTACGGTTTACCTTAATCAGCGGAGTGACAGTTGGCATAACAATCGTCGCCTTACATCCAAACGCTTTTGCCGCATATGCCACACCCTGCGCATGGTTTCCTGCTGAAGCTGTGATCAGACCTTTTGCACGATCTTCCTCAGAAAGTGTGCTGATCTTGTAATAAGCTCCTCTTAATTTGTATGCACCTGTGTACTGCATATTTTCCGGTTTCAAATAGACCTTTCCCCCGGTCTGACTACTGAGATACTCACTATAGATAAGCTTTGTCGGACGTGTCACACGTTTTACGATCTCGCTTGCTTCTTCAAATTTTTCCAATGTCAGCATGTTATTATTCTTCTCCTTCTTCCTTCTTTTCTTCTGTTGTAAATAATGCCTGTACAAATTCGTCGGAATCGAATTTCTGCAGATCATCGATTGTCTCACCGACACCTATATATTTAACAGGAATTCCAAGCTCTGCCTGAATTGCAACTGCAATTCCACCTTTGGCCGTTCCATCCATCTTAGTCAGGATAATTCCTGTAATATCCGCAACATCACTGAATTCCTTTGCCTGTGAAAGTGCATTCTGTCCGGTCGTTGCATCCAGAACGACCAAAGTTTCCCTGTATGCTTCCGGATATTCTCTTTCCAGCACACGGTTAATCTTCTTCAGTTCCTCCATCAGGTTCTTTTTATTGTGAAGTCTTCCGGCTGTATCCACCAGAAGGATATCTGCCTTTCTCGCTTTTGCAGCCGCTACCGCATCATAAACGATGGCTGCCGGATCTGCACCTTCCTGTCCGCCGATCAGATCTGCATCCGAACGATGTGCCCATTCCTTTAATTGATCGCCCGCAGCTGCACGGAAAGTATCTGCTGCAGCAAGCACAACCTTCTTGCCCTGACCTCTCATCTTACCGGCAAGTTTTCCGATAGTAGTCGTCTTTCCGACTCCATTTACTCCGATCACCAGAACAACAGAAGTCTGGTTTTCAAATTCATAAGCTGTCTCGCCTACATCCATCTGCTCTTTGATACTGTCGATCAGGAGCTGTCTGCACTCAATCGGCTCTTTGATATGCTGTTCTTTTACTTTTTTACGAAGATCATCAAGAATCGCGTAAGTTGCTTTTACCCCCAGATCTCCCATGATCAGAACCTCTTCCAGTTCCTCATAAAAGTCCTCATCAATTTTGGAAAATCCATGAAAAATACTGTCCATTCCGGACACGATATTATCGCGCGTCTTGTTAAGTCCTGCTACCAGACGCTTAAAAAATCCCATTTTTTCTTCTGCCATCATATCCTCCTATCCACTACTTTGTAAGCTCATCTTCCAGAAGATCCACAGATACCAGCGTTGATACCCCTTTTTCCTGCATAGTGATCCCATACAGCCGGTCTGCCGCTGTCATCGTACCGCGACGGTGTGTAATGACGATAAACTGTGTATTTTTCGTCAGCTTGTGCAAATACTGTGCAAATCTCGTGACATTAGAATCATCCAGTGCCGCCTCGATTTCATCCAGCAGACAAAACGGGGAAGGTTTCAGATTCTGGATGGCAAACAGCAGCGAAATGGCTGTCAGCGCCTTCTCGCCACCGGAAAGCTGCATCATGTTCTGCAGTTTTTTCCGGCGGCTGCGCAATAATCCGGATTCCGGCTTCCAGCACATCCTCATCATCCATCAGTTCCAGAGTTCCTTTTCCACCACCGAACAGTTGTTTGAACACCTGATTAAACTCCTGGCTGATCTTCGCAAACTGCTCAGTAAACTGCTTGCGCATCGCCTCGTCCAGTTCTTCAATGATCTTCTTGAGCGTTGCTTCTGCCTCTACCAGATCATCATGCTGCGTTTTCATAAATTCATACCGCTCGGAAAGATTTTTAAAATCTTCGATCGCATTGACGTTCACCGATCCGAGTTTCCGGATCTCCGTCTTTAATTCCTGGATCCGCCTTCGCATCTCGGCAGGATCTGTCAGACTCTCATCCCGGATTTCCAGTGCATGATTATACGTCAGTTCGTACTCTTCCCACATATAATTGATCTGCTTTTCCAAAGCTTCCTCGTAGCCTTCTTTCTTGCTGGTAAGCCGGAAGGATTCTTTATCAAGCTCTGCCATATGGGCTGCCAGATCTTCTCGCTTTTCAGGAATGCCTTATGCTTCTGATTCAGTTCTTCCCGCTTTTTCTGCGATTCTTCGATCTCTTTGTTGATTTCCTCAAATAATTCCTTTGAATTCTCTATCGTCTGCCGGATTTCGGTAATCTGTGCTTCCTTTTGCTCTATTTCACCGTGATTCTCTCCTTTGCTTGCATTTAAAGTGGCAAGCTCTTCCTGGAATTTTCCCATCTCTTCCCGGATACGGACAAAATTCTCCTCGATAAAATCTTTTTTCTGCTCCAATGCAGCAAAACTGAGGTGAATATTTTCATTTTTGCGCACTTCTGCCGCTTCTGTCTCACGCTCTTTTTCCAGCCACTTCTGTGAGCTTTCCATCTGGCGTGTCAGCTCGTCCTCCAGTTGCTGGCTGGTCTCCAGTTCCATTTTGATCGATTCTTCGTTTTCCTCGATCTCATGAACCTGTTCTTCCAGTTTCTTGCGCTCCGCATAAATTCCTTCTGAATTTTCTCTGGTCGCATTTTGACGGCTTTTTACCTGGTCCAGATTCATCTTCGCAGTATTTTGAACCACATAGTCATTCTGCAATTCCTGCTGGATCTTCCACCTTTGCATACAGCGTCGTCCGCTTCTCCTTTGCGGCCGCAACTTCTGTTTCCGATTTCTGGAGTTCTGTTTTCAGACGCGCAACCGTCTTTTCCAGTTCTTCAATCTCACGTCTTCTGCTGAGCAGATTACTGGAATTCTTAAATGCTCCACCACTCATTGCTCCGCCAGGATTGATCAGATCTCCTTCCAGCGTAACGATACGCAGGGACTGACGGTACTTTCTTGCCAGACGGATCCCGGTATCAATGTTGTCTGCCACAAGAGTTCTTCCAAGAAGATGCTCTGCAAGAGATGTAAATTTATCTTCTACCGTTACCAGCTTGTCCGCCGTGCCGATCACCCCCGGCTCGCGAAGGGCTTCTGCCCTGGCAAATCCCTGTCCCCCACGAATCGCTGTCAATGGAAGGAAAGTTGCACGTCCATACCGGTTCTGCTTCAGATAACCAATCATTTTTTTTGCAGTCTCTTCGTCTGCAGTAACGATATTCTGGATACTGCCTCCAAGTGCGATCTCCACCGCAGTCTCATATTTTTTATCTACTTTGATCAGATCAGCCACAACCCCCAGGATTTTCGGCTCGCGGCTTTTCTGCTCCATCACACGACGGATACTGTTCCCATAACCATCGTAACGCTCCGTAAGGTTCCTCAGAGACTCCAGACGAGAGTACTCCCTGTGATAAGCATTCTGCCTGTTTCGCAGGTTTTCATTTGCCTGTCCGATCTCTTTGCAGTCCGGCAATCTCTGTTTCATAGTTTTTGATCTGTTCTACAGAATCCGTGATCTTACCTGATACTGCCTTCAGTTCTTCCGTATACTGCGCGGCAAGTTCCTGTTGCCTCTGTACATCACTCTCCGCTTCCTACCGTTTGTAAAGCAGTGCCCGGCGTACCTTGATCTGTTCAAGCGTCGTTTCATAATGCTGCAGCTTTGCCTTCGTGGATGCACGGTTATTCAGAAGCTCACGGATATCGTTCTGATTCTTTTCAATCTCCACTGTCATCTCTGCAATCCGGCTCTGCAGGGCAGTCAGCTCCTCTCCTGCCTGCTTTTGTCTCTCAGATGCAGCTGCAAGATGTCTGTCGATCTCTGCTTTTTCTTCTTCCAGTTCGGATTTCTGCCTTTCACGGTTTGCAAGCTCTGCCTGAATATCGTTTGCGCGTTTTTCATAGTGTTCATCATTCATACGGACACTGTTGATCTGCTCTTTTAAAAGCTCGATCTGGTTTTCCAACTGCTGCTTCAGAAGTGTTGTCTCATTTCTCTGGCTTTTTGCATGCTCAATTCCGGCGTCGATCTCATCTACTTCCTGCTCGATCTTCTCATACTGTGCCTTCATATCTTCATGCTTTTTGCCGGCTTCAATGAGTTCATCCTGCGCAATCTTCAGCTTCTCATCGTTTTCCCGGATCTGCCCCTTCAGACGTTTCATCTCCACCAGGAACATATTGATGTCATAATGCTTCAGTTCTTCTCTCTTTTTCAGATATTCCTTCGCTGTCTCCGACTGTTTCTGAATCGGACCAAACTGCTTTTCCAACTCTCCCAAAATATCATTGACACGGACCAGATTGCTCTGCTCTTCTTCCAGTTTGCGAAGAGATAACGCCTTGCGGCGCTTAAATTTGACAATCCCGGCCGCCTCATCAAAAAGCTCTCGTCTCTCTTCCGGCTTACCGCTCAGGATCTTGTCAATCTGTCCCTGTCCGATAATGGAGTAACCTTCTTTTCCAATACCTGTATCATAAAACAGTTCATTGATATCCTTCAGACGGCAGGCACTGCCGTTGATCCTATATTCACTTTCCCCCGAACGGTACAACTTTCTTGTGACTTTAACCTCTTCAAACTCCACCGGGAGTTTGTGATCTGAATTATCCAGTGTGATCGCAACCGATGCGTAGCTGAGGGTTTCCGGTTTTCCGTACCGGAAAAAATAACATCCTGCATCGTACCTCCACGGAGCTGCTTCACCTTCTGCTCTCCGAGTACCCAGCGGACGGCATCCGCCACGTTACTTTTCCCACTTCCGTTCGGTCCGACGATTCCGGTGATCCCGTTATGAAATTCAAAGACAATCTTATTTGCAAAAGACTTGAATCCCTGTACTTCAATACTTTTTAAATACATGCCTCACCTACTGTACCTTTCCTTCTTTCAGCTTCAGGATTGCCTGATAAGCCGCTTCCTGTTCGGCAGCCTTTTTGGTTCTTCCGATACCACATCCAAAGGCTTCTCCGCCGATCACAACCTCTACACGGAAGGATTTATTGTGGTCCGGTCCCTCTTCTCCTACCAGCTGGTAGACAATTCCTTTTTCCTGACCGCCCTGTACCATTTCCTGCAGGATAGTCTTGCTATCATAAAAGAGCCGTTTCCCTTCCAGGTCGTTTAAAATATATTTTAAAATAAACTCTTTCGCATTAGCAAAACCACCATCCAGATAAATCGCACCAATCAGTGCTTCCAATGCATCCGAGGTAATAGACTCTCTGAATCTTCCACCGGTCGCGTCCTCACCTTTCCCAAGCAGCAGATAACTTCCAAGTTCCAGATCCCGCGCACAAAATGCAAGTGCCTTCTCGCATACCATGCTTGCTCTTAACTTAGTCAGTTCTCCTTCCGGCATTGTCTGGTTCTCGAAAAAAAGATATTCGCTTGAAATCAGTTCCAGAACAGCATCTCCAAGGAATTCCAGACGTTCATTACAGTCTGCCTTCTTCATATGCTTTTCATTCACATAAGAGCTGTGCGTCACAGCATGTCTGAGCAAATGGCTGTCCTTGAAATTGTAGCCGATTTTTTCTTCCAGTTCCTTTACATTTCTGCTCATGATTGCTCCTCCAATTTTAAAAAAGGACACTCCCCAAAAATGGGGATGTCCCCTGTAATCATTTTCCCTAGTTAACAGCGTTCTTGATCTGTTCTACAGCATCACCTACTGTTGCGATCTTTTCTGCATCTTCATTTTCAATTTCGATATCAAATGCATCTTCAATTCCCATAATAATCTGGAAAATATCAAGCGAATCAGCTCCCAGATCATCTACAAATGTAGTGTCCATCGTAATTTCATCCGGGTTACATCCCATCACATCAACAATAATGTCTTTCAGTTTTTCAAATTCCATAATTCTTAATCCTTTCTGAGCTTATTCCTGTGCGGATTTTTCTTCCGCCTGAATACATTCTTTGATCTTTTCATTGATTCCTTCTTCTTTGAAGGTTACACACTGCAAAATTGAATTGCAGACTTCTTTTGCTTTGGAACTGCCGTGTGTCTTTACTACCAGACCGGTGAGTCCAAGCAGTGGTGCTCCACCGTACTCACTTGCGTCAAAATCCTTCATAGTCTTTTTCAGCACCGGCTTAACCAGAAGTCCACCGATCATGCCGCGGAGATTCTGCTTCATACCACCTTTAATCTTGCTTACAAGAACCGATGCTACTCCTTCATAGAGTTTCAGGATCACGTTGCCGGTAAATGCTTCACAGACGATAACATCTGCCTGTCCGTGAGGGATTTCTCTCGCTTCAATGCTTCCGATAAAGTTAATATCCTTACATTCTTTCAGCATAGGAAAAGTCTCCTTGACCAGGGCATTACCCTTTTCTTCCTCAGCTCCGATATTGACGATCGCAACCTTCGGATTCTTGACTCCCATAATATGTTCCATATAGATCGAACCCATCTTGGCAAACTGCACCAGATGTGAAGGTCTTGCATCTACATTCGCCCCACAGTCGATCAAAATGGAGAATCCTTTTTCTGTCGGGATCAGTGGTGCAAGCGGTGGCCTTTCCACCCCTTTGATACGTCCAACCAGAAGCTGTCCCCCGGCAAGAACCGCACCGGAACTTCCTGCTGAAACAAAAGCGTCAGCTTCTTTATCCTTCACCATCTTAAGACCTACCACAATGGATGAGTCTTTCTTTCTGCGGATCGCCATAACCGGCGGTTCTGCTGTCTCAATTACTTCCGATGTATGAACAACCGAAATCTGTTCTTTATTATATGTGTACCCGGAAAGTTCCTGATTGATGACATCTTCTTTTCCGACCAGAATCACATGGATCGCATCTGACTTCCCGACCGCCTCGACCGCACCTTTGATGATCTCATGCGGTGCGTTGTCTCCGCCCATTGCATCGACAACAACTTTTGTTATTTCTTTCATACTGTTACCTCCCAGCATTACTAAACCAATTCTACTAGACATGACCGTAAAAATCAATAATATTTAGCAGATTTAGGAAAATTAGAAAAAAGAAAAGGAGTTAAGCAATACGCCTAACTCCTGTACTATAGCCTTTTTTAATTAGTTTTCTACGGTAACGATTTCTCTCTTGTTGTAAGATCCACAAGCTTTGCAAACTCTGTGTGGCATCATAAGTTCTCCACATTTGCTGCATTTCACCAGATTCGGTGCGCTCATTTTCCAGTTTGCTCTTCTCTTGTCTCTTCTAGCTTTTGAAGATTTGTTCTTTGGACAAATTGACATAGGTTACACCTCCTTAAAATTCTTAAAAACATCGCGGATAACTGACATTCTAGGGTCAAGACTGGTGTCTTCGCAGTCGCAGCTTCCCTCATTCAAGTTCTGACCACATACACTGCAAATCCCTTTACAGTCTTCGCTACATAGAACTTTCATCGGCCACCCTACTAAAATCTCGTTATAGAGCAGCTGCTCCACATCAAGATGATATCCGTCAATGTAATTCGCTTCATCGGATTCGCCATCATCTTCTCCGTCTGCCAGAGCTGTATTCACCTGCTTTTCAAAGGAAAGCGTGAAATCTGTCGGTACATCTGTAAGACATCTGTCACACGGAATGATTACCGTAAGACTTGTCTCACAACTGATATGAAGTTTTTTTTCGCCGGCATACTCGACATGAATATGCACAGGCTGTGTCCGGCTTACCAGAAATCTGCTTCCGTTCACCTTCACTTCTTTCATCTCAGTGCCGACCACTTCGTCAATGGACTTATGCGGTTCAGATAAGACTTCGGACAGGTCAATTAACATAATTCTTTCTCCTGTTCACACCTAAACTATTATACCATGTAAATTCTTTTTGTCAAGGATGATTTACAGATTTTAAGGTTTTTTCTAATTTCTTCTGTTATACAAGTGCAACTGTCTCTCTTGCAGATTGCAAGTTCTTCGTTTGTAGGAATTACAGCAACTTTAACTTTGGAATCCGGTGTAGAGATAACGATCTCTTCTCCACGTTTTCCATTTGCTTCTTCATCGATTGTAATTCCAAGATATCCAAGATAGCTGCAGACTTTTGTTCTTACAAGTGCACAGTTCTCACCGATACCTGCTGTAAATACGATATTATCAACACCGTTCATTGCTGCTGTGTAAGCACCAACATATTTTGCTACTCTGTATGCAAATACGTCGATTGCAAGTTCTGCACGCTTGTTGCCTGCTTTTGCTGCTGCCTCAAGATCACGGAAGTCGCTGGATACACCGGATACACCTTCCACACCTGATTTCTTGTTCAGGACATTCATAATTCCTGCAATGTCAAGGTTTTCTTTCTTAGCAATGAATTCCATGATCGCCGGATCAATATCTCCGGAACGTGTTCCCATTACAAGACCTTCCAACGGAGTAAGTCCCATAGAGGTATCTACTGATTCTCCGTTAAGCACTGCTGAAACAGATGCTCCATTACCAAGATGGCATACGATCGTTTTTGTTGCGTTGTATGGTTTTCCAACAATCTCAGCTACTCTCTTAGATACGAAGCTGTGGCTTGTTCCGTGGAATCCGTAACGTCTTACTTTGTATTTTTCATAATATTCATATGGAATTCCATACATATAAGCTTTCTCAGGCATTGTCTGATGAAAAGCAGTATCAAATACAACAACCTGTGGTGTGCCCGGCATCAGGCTTTCACAAGCTTCGATTCCGATTAAGTTTGCCGGGTTGTGAAGTGGTGCAAGATCATTACACTCTTCAATTGCAGCTTTTACTTCCGGTGTTACAACTACAGATTTTGCAAACTTTTCTCCGCCGTGAACAACACGATGTCCGACTGCTCCGATTTCGTCAAGGCTCTTAACAACACCTGTATCTGCATCTGTCAATGCGCGTCGATTACGAACTGGATTGCTTCTGTATGTGTAGGCATAGCCTTTTCAGATTTAACATTCTTCTCTCCACCTGCCGGCTGATAGGTAAGTCTTCCATCAATTCCGATTCTCTCGCAAAGACCTTTTGCGAGAACCGCCTCCGATTCTGAGTTGATGAGCTGGAACTTCAGTGAAGAACTTCCACAGTTGATTACTAATACATTCATTGATGTTTCTCCCTTCTGGTACTAGAATTTTCTTTATTAGAACTCACACTCTATTCTTAATTATACTCCTTGCACACATTGTATACAAGTAATGTTATTTTTTTCACGTAATATTTTCCAGTACAATGTTTTTTGCACAAAAACTCTTTTTATAGTATAATCTTTTCACAAACAACACAAAGGAGATTTTAGTTAAAAGTATGAAAATCGTCGGTATCATCGCAGAATATAATCCGTTCCACAACGGGCATCAGTATCATATAGACCAGGCACTTCAAAAAACAGGGGCAGATGCGGCAGTTATCCTTATGAGTGGTGACTTCGTCCAGCGTGGCGCCCCTGCTATCGCACCAAAGCATTTGCGGGCAAAAGCTGCCCTTCTTGGCGGTGCATCACTCATTCTGGAGCTCCCGGTCCTTTTTTCCTGTGGCAGTGCAGAGTTGTTTGCAAGAGGTGCCGTTTCTATTTTTAACAGTCTTGGCTGTATTTCCTATCTCTGTTTTGGCAGTGAGTGTGGCGATATCAAAAAACTCAATCGGCTTGCCCGGATTCTTTCCGAAGAGCCAGAAGTCTACCGGCAGCTCCTGCAGGATGAGCTGCGAAAAGGCCGACCGTTTCCGCAGGCACGCCAGACTGCCCTAAGTGTCTATACAAAGGATCCGTCCCTTGCCGAAATCCTGTCCTCACCAAACAATACCCTTGGGATTGAATACTTAAAAGCGCTCCGGTATTTCAAAAGTCCGATCCAGCCTTTCGCGATTCCCCGCGAGGGATCCGGCTACCACGATACTGCCCTCTGCGAAACCTTCAGTTCCGCAACTGCGATCCGCAACCGAATTCTGAATCCATCTTTACCAGAAGATGCTTTTTCATCCGTCGCAGAACAACTTCCGCCCGCTTCTTCAGATCTGCTGCGAAAGAATTACCAGTCCTCACTTCCGGTTACCCAGGATGATTTTTCGCTCCTGCTAAAGTATCGACTGCTCTGTGAGAGTGCTTCCTCTCTGACCGATTACCTTGATGTCAGCAAAGACCTCGCCAACCGGATCATCAATCAGAGAAATGATTTTGCTACCTGGAGTTCCTTCTGCGATCTTCTGAAAACCAGAGAGCTTACCTACACCCGGATCAGCCGCACCCTGCTGCACATCCTGCTCGGCATAGAAAAGGACACCTTCCGACATGAGCCTCCTTTCTGTTTTGCAGAAGATTCCGGCAACATTTCCGGCAAAGCAAAAAAAGAGCGGTCATCCACATCCGCCCTTTATGCCCGCGTACTCGGTTTTCAAAAAAAAGATACTCAAATCCTTAAAGAGATCAAAGAGTATGCCACCATCCCTCTGATCACAAAGCTTGCAGATGCCAAAAATCTCACCTCCGCCACCCAGGTCCTCCTGAACCTGGACATTTTCGCATCAGACCTGTATGAATCCATAATTACCGAGAAATTTGGCACACCTTTTACAAATGAATACCAGAAGCAGTTGCAAATTATTTAACCCTTCCCCTTTGTCAAAAAAGAGACTTTTTGCACACCACTACTACGCATGTTTGTGCAAAAAGTCTCTTTCTCATTTAGTTCACATGAAGAATTTTGGTAAGAGTCACCGCCCTGGCTCCAGGTCCGATATGGCATGCCACACTCAACGACAGTGGATCCATCCGGATTTCAAACTCCGGAAATGCTTCATGAAGCTCATCCAGCCATTCCTGTGCCTCCTTGCGGTCTCCTGTGTAAGCTGCATCCAGATACAGATCTTTTTTCCCATCACAATCTCCGAATTCTGAAGTACGAATCTCATTAATTGTCTTGATCATCGTCTTCTTTGCACTCTTCCATCCTCTTGACTTCGCAAACGCATCCAGCTTTTCTCCTTTAAGACGGAGAACTGGCTTCAGGTTCAGAACCGTTCCAATCGCTGCAGCTGCCGGTGTAAGTCTGCCGCCTTTCTTCAGGTATTTTAAAGTATCTACTGTAATATAGATATCACTGTCCCACTGGATCGCTTCTAACAGTTCTTTAATTTCTGCCGCGCTCTTTCCAGCATCTGCAAGCTTTTTCGCCTCTTCCACCGATCTTCGCTGCGTAACAGAAATCCGGTGATTATTTACGACCTGTACTTTTCCATCATAGTCCTGGGAAAGCATGATTGCAGTCTCACATGAACTGCTAAGACCGGCTGACATCGGAATATGTACAACCTCATCATATTCCTCCAGCGCCTTGTCCCACATATCCATTACATCTCCGGGAGCCGGTTGGGAAGTCTTAATATCTGCATCTCCTGCCAGTTTTTCATAAAACTCCTCCTGCGTGAGTGTGATATCCTCGTAAAACAACTCCTCATTGATATAGAATGGCATCGGAAGTACGTAAATTCCCATTTTCTTTCCTTCTGCCTGTGTAATTCCACTGTTACTATCTGTTACAATCGCAACTTTCCCCATGCTCTCTTTACCTCTTTCTAATTTTTAAAACTATGTATCGGTGCAGGAATTCTTCCCTTTCGATTCACAAATGCACTGCAGTCAAATTCATTGACCGGCATGATCGGCGCATATCCCAAAAGACCACCAAACTCTGCCATATCTCCAACATCCTTTCCAACTACAGGTATCACACGAACCGCCGTTGTCTTCTGATTGATCATTCCGATCGCCATCTCATCGGCAATAATTCCTGAAATCGTAGATGCTTTCGTCTTCCCCGGAATAGCGATCATATCAAGTCCTACCGAGCAGACACAAGTCATCGCCTCCAGCTTTTCTATACAAAGAGATCCGGCATTGACTGCATCGATCATTCCTTTATCCTCACTGACCGGAATAAAAGCTCCGCTTAAACCTCCTACATAGGAAGACGCCATAACGCCACCTTTTTTCACCTGATCGTTCAGCATAGCAAGTGCTGCTGTTGTTCCTGGTGCGCCAACTCTCTCAAGTCCGATTTCTTCCAGAATCTCCGCTACTGAATCGCCAACAGCCGGTGTCGGTGCAAGTGACAGGTCAATGATTCCGAACGGAATACCAAGCCTTTTGGAAGCTTCTCCGGCTACAAGCTGACCAACCCTTGTCACCTTAAATGCGGTCTTCTTGATCGTATCACAAAGTTCCTGAAAGCCCTCGCCACGACATTTTTCAATCGCTCTTTTTACAACTCCCGGTCCGCTGACACCTACATTGATCACGGCATCTCCTTCGGTAACACCTAAAAAGGCCCCTGCCATAAAAGGATTATCATCCGGTGCATTACATAAAACTACAAATTTTGCACATCCAAGCGAATCCTTGTCCTTTGTCGCCTCTGCTGTCTCTTTTACAATCTCGCCGCAAAGACGGACTGCATCCATATCAATACCAGTCTTTGTCGAACCTACATTGACCGAACTGCACACACGCTCTGTCTTTGCCATTGCCATCGGAATGGAACGGATCAGGAGTTCATCACTTCTTGTCATTCCCTTAGATACGATTGCAGAGTATCCACCAATAAAGTTTACTCCGACTTCCTTTGCTGCTTTATCCAGTGTCTCTGCGATCGTCACAAAATCCTCTGGTTGTTTGCAGGCTGAACCGCCAACAAGTGCAACCGGTGTAATGGAAATCCGCTTATTAACGATCGGAATTCCAAATTCACTTTCGATCTTCTCTCCTGTCGATACAAGATCCTTTGCAAGTGTTGTGATTTTTTTATATATCTTTTCATTCAGTCTGTCCAGATCTGAGTCAATACAGTCCATCAGACTGATACCCAATGTGATTGTTCTTACATCCAGATTTTCTTCTTCGATCATCTGGTTTGTTTCTACTACTTCGTAAAAATTAATCATAGCAGTTCTCCTTACACTCTGTGCATTTTTTCAAAAATCTCTTCTCTCTGACAATGAATATTGACACCGATCTGTAAGCCGATATCACGAAGTTCTACCGCTACGATATCCAGTTCTTTTTTTGAATTTTCCACATCTGCAACCGCCATCATATTAAAATACCCATCCACGATCGTCTGGGAAATATTTAAAATATTGATATTGGTCTCTGCCAGGTATGTACATACTTTCGCAATAATTCCGACCGAATCTTTACCGACTACTGTAATAATGCATTTCTTCATTCTGCCTGTCCTCCTGAATCTAATTCTGCATACTTTCTTTTTCTAAACCTCGATCACTGCAGACACCTGATCCCTTTTGCAACTGCGATCGGTATATCATCCCCCTTATACGGGTTCTGCCCCAAAGTAACCTCCAGCTTGACAGTCTCATATGCAAGTTCTTCGTAATTATTCTCCTTGCTCAAATGCCCCAGCAATACACTCTGCAAGTTATTGTGTAGTATATCACAAAGAAGCCGTCCTGACAATTCATTTGATAAATGTCCTCTGTCCCCAAGAACTCTCTGCTTCAGGTAATACGGATAAGGACCGACTTCCAGCATATGTATATCATGATTGGATTCCAGCAGGACCGCATTTAAATCCTTCAGGTTCTCTACCGTATATTCATCGTATTTTCCAAGATCCGTTGCTACCGCGATCTTCTTTCCATCCTGCTCAAAGCGGTAGCCGCTCGGTTCATTTGCATCATGGGAAATAGCAAATGGATGCACGTCAATATCACCCAGCTTAAATTCTTTGTCTACCTGGATTTCATGGTAAAGTCCTTCCGGCATTTTCCCGAGATTTTTATAATCACGGATTCCCTGAATCGTTCCCCGGTGTTCCATAGATCGGGATCTCATATTTTCTGCTGAACACACCAAGTCCCTGAATATGATCTGCATGTTCATGGGTAATCAGGATTCCATCCAGCTCTTTTCCTTTTATTTCAAGTTCCTTTAAGCCTTCCTCAATTCGTTTTTTGCTGATTCCTGTATCTACAAGCAGATGCGTTCGATCGCTCCCCACATAAATACAGTTTCCGCTGCTGCCACTGGCAATGCTGCATAATCTCATCTTGTTTCTTCTCCCTGTTCTTAGCCTCTTCCCAGTGCCAAGTCTATCTGTTTTTCCGTTTCTTCAAAGGTTCCGCCGTTTTCGATCACAAGATCCGAAACCGCTGTAAATGTCTCTTCCGACGGCTGATTTGCAAACACCGCATACATTTTTTCATCTGAATATCCGCGTGAACTTCTCAGTCTCTCCATCCGGATCTCCTGTGGCACATGAATATACCATATCTCATCCAACATCTCACGATATACCGGTTCCGTAAGTGCGGCTTCCAGAATAAAAGCTCTTTTCCCTCTTCCTGCGCCTTCTGCATTTCCTCCCGGATCTTTTCATTGACCGCCGGATGCACGATCGCATTAAGCTTTTGCAGTTTCTCTGGCTGATCAAACACAATTCTGCCAAGAATTTTCCGATCAATCGTTCCGTCAGGATGTAAAATTTCTTTCCCAAACGTCTCCACGACCTTCTGATAACATTTTTCTCCCGGAAGCTGTACCTGATGTGCCACCAGATCTGACTGGCAGATCACCGCACCGCACACTACACTTAAAAAGTCGAGTACTTTGCTCTTCCCGGAACCAATGCCTCCTGTTATTCCTATTTTTCTCATATCTGTTTCCTTCTATTTTGCCTCATACCAGTTTTTTCCACTATGCATGTCAATTTCAAGCGGAACGGAAAGATCTGCCGCATGCATCATGCCTTCTTTCAGGATCTCCCGCACTTCCTCTTCCTCTTCCTTCCATGTCTCGATCAGAAGTTCGTCGTGTACCTGCAGAACCAGCCTGGATTTCATGTTTCTCATGCGAAGCTTTTTGTCCACAGCGATCATTTGCAATTTTCATGATATCTGCAGCCGTTCCCTGGATCGGAGAATTCATTGCCACACGTTCCCCGAATTGTCTCTGCATAAAATTGCTGGAAGACAGCTCCGGAACCGGTCTTCTTCTGCCAAATAAGGTCACAACATATCCCTGTTCTTTTGCATGAGCAACTGCATCATCCAGAAATTTCTTGATGCCCGGATAGGTTTCAAAATAACGGTCAATATATTCGGCCGCTTCTTTTCTCGTAATACTTAAATCCTGGCTCAGTCCAAAAGAACTGATCCCATAAACAATACCAAAGTTGACTGCTTTTGCATTTCGCCTCTGCAGATCGGTCACTTCATCAAACGGAGTATGAAACACCTGAGAAGCTGTGATCCGGTGAATGTCCTTTGCTTCCCGGTATGCTTCGATCAGTGCTGCATCTCCGGAGCAATGTGCCAGCACACGCAGTTCTATCTGCGAATAATCAGCATCTACAAACACATATCCCTCTTCCGGCACAAATACTTTACGGATCAGACGTCCAAGTTCTACCCTCGCCGGGATATTCTGCAGGTTTGGTTCCGTACTGCTGATACGTCCGGTAGCTGTGACTGTCTGGTTGAATTTTCCATGGATCCGGTGATCATCTTCATGAATAAACACGGCAAGCCCATCTGCATAAGTCGATTTCAGCTTGGCAAGCTGACGATATTCCAGGATTTTTGCCACGATCGGATAATCCGGTGCCAGCTTATCCAGTACGTCTGCTGCCGTCGAATATCCTGTTTTCGTCTTCTTTCCATTTGGGAGGGACAGATGTTCAAAAAGGACCACGCCCAGCTGCTTTGGTGAATTGATATTAAATTCTTCCCCGGCAAGCTCATAAATTTCCTTTTCCAGCTGTACGATTTTTCCGCCAAGCTGTTCTCCATAGTTTTTCAGTTCTTCTGCTTCTACACGCACCCCATTCTGCTCCATGTGGAACAGAGTAAATACAAGCGGCATCTCTATTTCTGTAAAAAGCTTCCACATTTTCTCTTTTTTCAGCTTTTCTTCCAAAACTTCCGATGACGCAAATGCAGCATAGGCTTCATAACAGACCATTTTTTCCAGTTCTGTCTTCGGATCGATCATCAATCCAAGATGCTCCTGTGCCACATCTTCAAATCCATAATCATTTTTCAACGGATTCAGGAGGTAAGCTGCTACAATACTGTCAAAGCACTTCTCCTCTGCTGCTCCTTCTAATCCTTTCAGATAAGGCAGGGATGACTTCAGATCAAACACCACAAACCGTCCGGCATGCTTTGCCACATGTACAAGTGCCTCCAGAAGTTCCTCCATGCTGTATCCATTTCCTGCCGGAATACAGTAGATCTTCTCTTTTCCAAACGAAATTCCAATTCCACCTATTTCAGCATTTCCTGCAAACAGCGGAAGTACATTTCTGGTGTCTTTGTAAAGAACGGCTCCCACCGTCTGCGCTTTTTCTGCCTCCGCAAAGATTTTCTGAATTTCTTCTTTTCCCACAGCGATCACAAATGCATCTTCAATCGAATTCTCACTCTGCACATCAAAACGATTCAGCAGATTCTTGAACTGCAGTCTCTGGAAATAGACATAAGCTTCCTCTGTATAAAGATTTCCAAGCTTCGCCTCTTCCAGTTCATAAGCAAAATCCGCGTCTACATCGATTGTCGCCAGCACCTTACTCATTTGTGCCTGATCCCAGTATTCCACCAGATTTTTCGATGCTCTCGGCGGCTTCAGTTCGGATGCATGCTTGTAGGCATTTTCAATAGATCCGTATTCTACAATAATCTTGGTCGCCGTCTTTTCTCCGACTCCCGGCACCCCTGGGATATTATCTGAAGTATCTCCCATCAATGCTTTCACATCGATAAATTCTGTCGGTGTCACCTGGTATTTTTCTTTTACGTCCACTGCATAATAATTCTCGATCTCAGTTCCGGTCCGTTTTGTCTTCGGAATCCGGATCTCAACATGGTCTGTAGCAAGCTGGAGAAGATCTCTGTCTCCGGAAATAATGACCACTTCCATCCCCATTCGCTCGCATCTTTTGGACAGCGTTCCAAGAAGGTCATCTGCCTCCAGCCCTTCCTGCTCGATCGTCCGGATTCCCATAGCATGCAGAACTTCCTTCATCAACGGTACCTGCTGTCTGAGTTCTTCTGCCATCGGCTTTCTCGTCCCCTTATACGCCTCAAACATCTTATGGCGGAAAGTCGGCGCATGCACATCAAATGCAACGGTCAGATACTCCGGCTTTTCCTCCTCCAGGATCTTGAACATAATATTTAAGAATCCATATATTGCATTCGTATGGAGTCCTTCCGCATTTGTCAGATCCGGAAGTCCGAAAAACGCCCTGTTTAAAATACTGTGTCCGTCTATCAATACGATTTTGCTCATAATCAACTGCCTCTCTGTAAGTCTCATCACTTACTTCTATCTTTTCTATCTATTCGTTCAAATATACAACATCTCATTATGACATTTTTTTTTGATATTTTCAATACATGAAGGGGTAAAAAAGATCCTCATCAAAATTACAGATACACGAAATGTGCCACAATAATTGTGTATATACGAAAAAATACATCACGAATCATCGCAATGTACTTCTCATATCTTTTATTCAATTCCAGTTAATTATCAACTGCCGGCAGCGGGACTTGAACCCGCACGCGGTCACCCGCAACAGATTTTGAGTCTGCCTCGTCTGCCATTCCGACATGCCGGCATAAAATTCATGTTTTTTAATCACGAACCGAAAATAATCATATCATACTTATCTTCGGTTCGCAAGTATTTTTTCAAAATAAACTATTTGAAATTATTTTCCAAGCTTATCCGCTTCTTCCGTATTCTTCTTAAGTTCCTCATAAACCGGGAAGCAGTCGAAAGTTGCAAAGTAATCCATCGGCGTCTCTGCTCTGCGGATCAGCTGTGTACCTCCGTCCTGTTTCAGAAGAACTTCTGCGGAACGAAGACGTCCGTTGTAATTATATCCCATAGAGAATCCATGTGCTCCGGTATCATGGATCACAAGCAGATCTCCCATGTCAATCTTCGGAAGCTGACGGTCGATTGCAAATTTATCATTATTCTCGCACAGAGAACCAGTCACATCGTAAGTATGATCGCATGGTTCATTTTCTTTTCCCATAACAGTGATATGATGGTATGCGCCATACATAGCCGGACGCATCAGGTTTGCGGCACATGCATCTACACCGATGTACTCTTTGTGCGTATGCTTTTCATGGATTGCTTTTGTCACAAGGCATCCATAAGGTCCAAGCATAAAACGGCCAAGCTCTGTGTAAATCGCCACATCGCCCATTCCAGCCGGAACAAGAACCTCTTCGTACACTTTTCTTACACCTTCACCGATCACCTTGATATCGTTCGGTTCCTGATCCGGTTTGTAAGGAATTCCCACACCACCGGAAAGGTTGATGAACTTGATATGTACACCGGTCTCTTTCTGAAGCTTAACTGCTACTTCAAACAAAGTACGTGCAAGTGTCGGATAATATTCATTAGTTACAGTATTACTTGCAAGGAATGCATGGATACCGAACTCTTTTGCGCCTTTGGACTTCAGGATCTTGAATGCCTCAAAGAATCTGTTCAGTTGTCATACCGTATTTGGCATCTCCCGGATTATCCATAATGCTGTTGGAAATTTTGAAAAGTCCACCCGGATTATAACGGCAGCTGATTGTCTCCGGAATCTTTCCGATCGTCTTTTCCAGAAAATCAATGTGTGTGATATCGTACAGGTTGATGATCGCGCCGAGCTTATCAGCAAGTGCAAATTCCTCTGCCGGTGTATCATTGGAAGAAAACATAATATTTTCTCCAACCTGTCCGACAGACTCAGACATTAAAAGCTCTGTATAGGAAGAGCAGTCACATCCGCATCCATATTCTTTTAAAATATTGAGGATATATGGGTTTGGAGTTGCCTTTACTGCAAAATATTCTTTATATCCTTTGTTCCATGCAAAGGCTTCTTTGAGTGCTTTTACATTTTCACGAATCCCTTTTTCATCATAAAGATGAAACGGAGTCGGATATTCTTTTACGATTTCATCTAACTGTGTCTTTGTTACGAATGGTTCTTTTTTCATTCTGTTCATCTCTCTTTCGTCTAGTCGATGGTTGCAATACGCATCATATTACTTACAGAACCCTTTTCACGCTGTACGCTCGGTGAAGGAATACCAGCTGTCAGGACAACAATATCTCCACTGTCCACGCATTTCTTTGCCTGTGCAAGATCAATTGCCCCACTGCAGATATCATCTGTTGTATGGAATTCCAGAGACTTCAATCCTCTTACGCCCCAGTAGATCGACATCCGGCGAAGGGTACGTTCGTTCGGTGTAATTCCAAGGATTTCCTGTCTCGGACGAAGGTTGGATACAACCCTTGTTGTTGCACCGGATACAGATGGAGTGATGATGCATCTTGCATTCAGGTTCGCTGCCGCAAGTACAGAAGCATATCCGATTGCACTGGACACACCTGACTTCAGATGATCTCCGGCTTTAACAAGAATGGAATCATAGTCCAGATGTTCCTCTGTCGTCTCTACAATTTGAACCATCATCTGGAGTGCTTCCAGAGGGTATTTCCCCTGTGCTGTCTCTCCGGAAAGCATAACTGCATCTGTTCCGTCGTATACCGCATTGGCAACATCCGTCACTTCTGCTCTTGTCGGACGAGGATTACGCATCATAGAATCCAGCATCTGTGTTGCTGTAATAACAGTCTTGAAGTTGTCATTACATTTCTGGATGATCATTTTCTGGAGATGCGGCACTTCCTCTGCCGGGATCTCTACACCAAGATCTCCACGTGCCACCATGATACCATCAGCCGCACGGATAATCTCATCAATATTCTCAATACCTTCTGCGTTCTCTATCTTTGCAATGATTGGAATATACGGAGCGCCGAGTTCTTTTAAGTATGCCTTGATCTCAAGTACACACTCTGCATTTCTTACAAATGATGCTGCGATAAAGTCAATATCCTGCTCTACACCGAAACGGATATCATCCTTATCTTTTTCTGTAATAGCCGGAAGACGAATGGCTACGTTCGGTACGTTAACACCTTTTCTTTCGCCAAGTTCTCCACCATTTACTACAGAACAGACAATCTCTGTCTCTGTCTTGCTCTCTACACGAAGTCCGATCAGGCCATCGTCGATCAGAATGGTACAGCCTTTATAAATATCCTGTACCAGTCCCTTATATGTGATAGATACTCTCTTATTATCTCCTACGATATCTTCTGTTGTCAGAGTGAAGGTTTCTCCTTCTTTTAAAGTAATCTTCTTTCCATCTTTCAGGATTCCTGTACGAATTTCCGGTCCCTTTGTATCCAGAAGGATTGCAGTGTTTGTATGTTCCTCTTCACGAAGCTCTTTGAGCATATCCATTCTGAACTTCTGTTCTTCATGATCACCATGTGAGAAATTGAAACGTGCCACATTCATTCCATTCTGGATCAGCTTTCTCATCATTTCTCTGTCGTTGGTGTTTGGTCCCATTGTACAAACAATCTTGGTTTTTTTCATTGTTTCCTCCTCTTATTATTCAATTTGATTCTATGTTAGAACTCTACTTCACATGTTCGTGTGTGAAAAGATGGTCCTGGCAATATTCATAATTCCCGTTACACTTTGAACAATAACGGAACTCCAGTGTCGGATTGTCAAGTTCCGTACGACCGCACACTGCACATCTGTGCTTTGCACCGCCTGCATACTGATTCTGCGGACGGCTTATCTGCTTCTGGAATTTCTTTCTGCGGGCAGCCTGTTTCGGACTGTGTCCACGCAGATTCCGGTTGCAGAAAAAGAAAATAATAAAGTTCAAAAGCGATGCGATGATCACGATCCGTATGATCAGACCGCCCTGCACTGCGTCTACCGCAAGCAGAACCACATCCAGAACTGCAAGCCACTTCATCTTGATTGGGATAATGCCGTAAAGCAAAAGCTGATAATCCGGCATGATGGATGCACATGCAAGGAAAATGGACATATTGATATAGTAAGTACTGTAAAGGCTTCCAAATCCGGTAATGCCTCCGATCAGTCCATTCACAATAAAAGCTCCAATAACTGTAAATAATATTCCTGAGAAAATGTAAACATTGTAACGAAATGCCCCCCAGTAGCTTTCCAGCGTATTACCAAGGGAATAGTATAACAGCATCATAAAGATAACAAAAATAATATTGTCATTCGGCGGGATGATCACCCAGCTTAGAAGTCGCCACACCTGCCCTTTCAAAATCAGTGCCGGTTCCAGTGTAAAATAGGTAAGAAGCTGTGGCATCGTAAAACTCAAAAGATATCCGATTGCATAACCTGCAAGCAGATACATCGTAAGATTTCTAATTGCATAGCGCCCGAACCTGCGCTCCATTTTATCTAACCAGTTCTTCATTCAAAACCTCCTTCCACGTATGTTATTTTATCGTCTGCTTTTTACTTTGTCAATTCCATTCCACCTCTTTACTCTCTTTTCACATAATTTACATCTTTTGTTCACTTCCAGGCACTTTTTTCTACAATGCCATACATAACTTCTGTTTGTATTTTCGTTGGTTCTGTCGTATAATGTAAGATACTGTAGTTCTCTGCGAACTACATTTAATAGGTAATAACACAGACAAATTTTTTAATTGTAATAAGGAGTAGTTAAATCATGAATCAGACAGAATTACATACCCTGGGGATTGACATCGGTTCTACAACTGTTAAAATCGCAGTTCTGGACAGTAATAATGATGTTCTGTTTTCTGATTACGAGCGTCACTTCGCCAATATTCAGGAAACCCTTTCTGATCTGCTTGGTCGTGCTATCTACAAGCTCGGTCAGATCAAGGTATCTCCAATGATTACCGGATCAGGTGGTCTTACTCTGGCAAAGCATCTTGGCGTACCTTTTGTCCAGGAGGTTGTTGCCGTTTCCACCGCTCTTCAGGATTATGCACCGCAGACCGATGTAGCGATCGAGCTGGGCGGCGAAGATGCCAAGATCATCTATTTTGAAAACGGAAATATTGAGCAGCGTATGAACGGTATCTGCGCCGGAGGTACCGGTTCTTTCATCGACCAGATGGCGTCCCTTCTCCAGACAGATGCAACCGGTCTGAACGAATATGCCAAAAATTACAAAGCACTTTATACGATTGCAGCCCGCTGTGGCGTATTTGCCAAGACAGATATCCAGCCGCTGATCAATGACGGTGCTACCAAAGAAGACCTGTCCGCTTCTATTTTCCAGGCAGTTGTCAACCAGACCATCAGTGGTCTTGCCTGCGGAAAACCGATCCGCGGACATGTTGCTTTCCTCGGTGGACCGCTTCATTTCCTCTCTGAATTGAGAGAAGCGTTTATCCGTACTCTGAAGCTGGATGACGAACACATTATCGCACCAAAGTATTCCCATCTTTTTGCAGCCGTCGGCTCTGCGCTGAACTCTAAAAAGGATGTAGTCACCTCTCTTGGTGAGATGCAGAAAAAGCTGGATGCCCATATTGAAATGGACTTTGAAGTTGAGCGTATGCAGCCGCTCTTTTCCAGCGAAGCAGATTACAATGAATTTAAGAACCGCCATGCAAAGCATCAGGTGCCGGTTGGTGATCTTGCCAGCTACCGCGGTAATGCCTACCTTGGAATCGATGCCGGTTCTACCACCACAAAAGCCGCTCTGGTCGGAGAAGACGGTACTCTTTTGTACTCCTTCTACCATGGCAATGACGGTGATCCTCTTGGTACGACCATCGGTGCGATCAAGGATATTTACAGCCAGCTTCCGGAAGGCGTACAGATCGTTCACTCCTGCTCAACCGGTTACGGAGAAGCGCTCATTAAAGCCGCACTTCTTCTGGATGAAGGCGAAGTTGAAACCGTATCTCACTATTACGCCGCTTCTTTCTTCGAACCGGATGTAGACTGTATCCTGGATATCGGTGGTCAGGATATGAAATGTATCAAGATCAAGATCAGACCGTTGACAGTGTACAGCTCAACGAAGCATGTTCTTCCGGATGCGGTTCTTTTATCGAGACGTTTTGCCAAATCCCTGAACTACACCGTAGAGGATTTTGCACATGAAGCACTTTTTGCGAAACATCCGATTGACCTCGGTACTCGTTGTACCGTATTTATGAACTCAAAGGTAAAACAGGCACAAAAAGAAGGTGCTGAAGTATCCGATATTTCAGCCGGGCTTGCTTATTCGGTTATCAAAAATGCTCTTTTCAAGGTTATCAAGGTATCCGATGCATCTGAGCTTGGTAAAAAAATTGTTGTACAGGGTGGTACATTCTACAATGATGCCGTACTCAGAAGCTTTGAGACCATCGCCGGATGTCAGGCAATCCGTCCGGATATTGCAGGAATCATGGGTGCTTTTGGGGCTGCACTGATTGCAAGAGAACGCTATGGTTTCAAAGAATGTAAAAATACAACCATGCTTTCCATTGATGAAATCAATGAACTTACCTATACAACCTCAATGGCAAAATGTAACGGCTGTACCAACAACTGTCGTCTGACCATCAACAAATTCAGTGGCGGACGTCGTTTTATTTCCGGAAACCGTTGTGAGCGCGGTCTTGGAAAAGAGAAAGCAAAGAGTGATGTGCCAAACCTTTTCGCTTATAAAAATGAACGTTATTTTGGTTACACGCCATTAGATCCATCCGAAGCAAAACGTGGAACGGTTGGTATTCCAAGAGTTCTCAACATGTATGAGAACTATCCGTTCTGGTTTACTTTCTTCACAAAACTGGGATATCATGTGTTACTCTCTCCTGCTTCTACACATAAGATTTATGAACTTGGTATTGAATCTATTCCGAGCGAATCCGAGTGTTATCCGGCAAAGCTGGCGCACGGACATGTACAGTGGCTGATCAACCAGGGTGCAGACTTTATCTTCTACCCTTGTATACCATACGAACGTGGTGAATTTGCCGATGCCGACAATCATTATAACTGCCCGATCGTCACCTCATACGCGGAGAACATCAAGAACAATATGGATCCGATCGTACACGGTGAAGTAGATTTCATGAATCCATTCCTCGCCCTCACAAGCGAAAAGACAATCACAGACGGACTGGTCCGTGAATTTACTTCTGCAAAGAATCTTCCAGCAGAAGAAATCAAAAATGCCGCTCATGCTGCATGGGAAGAACTTGCTGCATGCCGTCAGGACATCCGCAAAAAAGGTGAAGAAACACTCGCTTACATGGAAAAGACAGGAACCCGCGGCATTGTACTTGCCGGTCGTCCATACCATTACGATCCGGAGGTCAACCACGGTATCCCGGAGATGATCACCTCCTACGGACTTGCCGTTCTGACGGAAGATTCTATCTCCCATCTGAATCCGGTAGAACGTCCGCTGATTGTTATGGATCAGTGGATGTATCATTCCCGACTGTACGCAGCAGCCAATTTTGTAAAGACAAGAGATGATCTGGATCTGATCCAGCTGAACTCTTTCGGATGCGGTCTTGATGCCGTAACAACCGATGCTGTTGCAGATATTCTGACCGGTTCCGACAAGATTTATACCTCTCTTAAGATTGATGAGGTTAATAACCTGGGTGCTGCACGTATCCGTATCCGTTCTCTTCTCGCCGCCATCCGCGTCCGCGAGCAGAAGCATATGGAGCGCACCATTCGTCCGGCAAATATCGAAAAAATTCCTTTTACAAAGGAAATGAAGGAAACCTATACCATTTTGTGTCCACAGATGTCACCGATCCACTTTTCACTGATTGAGCCAGCCTTCCAGGAAGCAGGCTACAAACTGGAAGTACTGAAAAATGATAACAAGCATGCAGTTGACATGGGCCTTAAATATGTAAACAATGATGCCTGTTACCCGTCCCTTATGGTTGTCGGACAGATCATGGAGGCTATCCTTTCCGGCAAATATGACACCGACCACCTGGCTGTCATTATTTCGCAGACCGGTGGCGGATGCCGTGCTTCCAACTATATCGGATTTATCCGGCGTGCTCTTAAAAAAGCCGGTTACGGACATATCCCTGTTATTTCAATCAACTTAAGCGGGCTTGAAAGCAATCCTGGATTCAAGATCACCCTTCCACTTGTACTGAAAGGTGTGTATGGTCTGATATTTGGTGATCTCTTCATGCGCTGCCTGTACCGTGTCCGCCCATATGAAGCTGTTCCAGGCTCTGCCAATACCATGCATAAGAAATGGGAAAAGACAGTTATCGAATTTATCAAGAAAGGCTATCCAAGCAGACACGAGTTTAAGCGTCTCTGCCGCCAGATTGTAGAAGATTTTGATTCTCTTCCATTAAAAGATGTCAAAAAGCCACGTGTCGGAGTTGTCGGAGAAATCCTTGTTAAATTCCTTCCAGCTGCCAATAACTACCTGGTAGATCTTCTTGAACAGGAAGGTGCCGAAGCCGTGGTTCCGGATCTGACCGACTTCCTACTCTACTGCTTCTACAATACAAACTTTAAAGCAGAACATCTCGGCATGAAGAAATCAACCGCCCGCATGGGTAATCTCGGAATCAAAGCTCTGGAATGGTTCCGCAAGCCTGCCGTTGATGCATTAAAATCAAGTAAACGCTTCGATCCACCATCACATATTGAACACCTGGCTTCGATGGCAAAAGAAATTGTTTCTCTTGGAAACCAGACCGGTGAAGGATGGTTCCTTACCGGAGAAATGTTAGAGCTGATCCACAGCGGTGCACCAAACATTGTCTGCACACAGCCTTTCGCCTGTCTGCCAAACCACGTAGTCGGGAAAGGTGTTATTAAAGAACTGCGCCGCCGTCATCCGGAATCCAACATCGTTGCAATCGATTATGATCCGGGAGCAAGCGAAGTAAACCAGCTGAACCGCATCAAACTGATGCTTTCGACTGCGCAGAAGAAGATGTAAGACTTTTGGATATGTAAAAATAATAGGTTCTAATGGGACGACCAGAGGAATCCAAAATACTCCCCACGCATTCAGTTGCACTAACCATTCCGTTCAAGCCTCTTAGGGCGGGAATCGTGTTCAGCAAAGGCTTCCACGATTCCTGAGTCTTGAACTCCATAGTGCAAATTCATGTGTGGGGAGTATTTTGGATTCCTCTGGTCTGTATATTGGTAACTTTTTTTACATATGCAAAAGTTTTTTGGATGGTGAGAACTAGGGTTTAGGGAATTGCAGTCGGAAGGGAAGATTAGTGTAATATCTTTCTTTACAGTTTTTTCTCTCTGAATTCAGCACCGTCATTTTTACCAGTACAGTTAAACGGTCGATTTTACAAAGAAAGTCCTGCAATTCACTTTTGTGCAATGGAGATGAGACTCAGAAATCATGGAAGCCTTTGCTGAACATGATTTCCGCTCTAAGAGGCTCATCGGAATGGTTTGCACAATGGAATTGGAGGACTTTCTTTTGTAAAATCGACCACACAACCTTTATTTAAAAAAACAGCGGACTCCTTTTCGGGAAAATCCACTGTTTCTCACATATATTAAGCTTCTTCGACTTCTACTTTTTCGCCAAGAATTTTATCAATACTTACCAGTTTTACGCTGAGTACGAATACCTGTGCTGCAACTTCCAGTTCTTCTGGTGTCGGGAAGGACGGTGCAATTCGGATATTGCTGTCTTTTGGATCCTTTCCGTATGGGAAGGTTGCTCCCGCTTTTGTCAAGATCAGTCCGGCTTCTTTTGCTTTTGCTACGATTGCTTTTGCACATCCATCCAACGCATCGAAGGAAATGAAGTATCCTCCTCGCGGTGCCATCCAGGAACCAATCTCAAGTCCGCCAAGCTCACTTTCCAGTACACTTAATACGGTGTCAAATTTCGGTCTTAAGATATCTGCATGTTTCTTCATATGCTGAACCATTCCATGGATATCACCGAAGAAACGCGCATGTCTGAGCTGGTTTAATTTATCATGACCGATGGTTTGTACGGACATCATCTTGCGGATTTCCGCAAGGTTTTCATCGGATGCTGCAATTGCTGCAATACCAGAACCCGGGAAGCTGATCTTGGAAGTAGAACCGAATTTGTAAACCATGTTCGGATGTCCTTCTTTTTTATTGCATTCCATTAAGATCTCAATCAGATAGTCTTGTTTATCTTCATATAAATGATGAATACCGTAGGCATTATCCCAGAAGATACGGAAATCTTCTGCCGCTGGATTTAATTTCGCAAAACGGTGTACGGTTTCATCAGAATAAGTGATTCCCTGTGGGTTAGAATATTTCGGTACACACCAGATACCTTTTACAGCTGGATCATTCTCCACATACTGCTCTACCAGATCCATATCCGGTCCATCCGACGTCATTGGAATATTGATCATCTCAATTCCAAAATATTCTGTAATTGCAAAATGTCTGTCATATCCAGGAACCGGACATAAGAATTTTACTTTATCAAGCTTTGCCCAAGGGGTGCTTCCCATGATACCATGTGTCATCGCTCTTGCAACAGTATCATACATTACGTTCAGACTGGAGTTACCAAAGATAATAATATTGTCCTTCGGTACTTCCATCATATCAGAAAGAAGCTGTTTTGCTTCTTTGATTCCATCGATCACTCCATAGTTACGGCAATCTACTCCTTCTTCGCAGACAAGATCTGATGTGCTCTTAAGTACATCCATCATCCCCATAGAAAGATCAAGCTGTGCTTTGGACGGTTTACCTCTGGACATATCCAGTTTCAGACCTTTTCCTTTAACATCTTCAAATTCTTTTTCCAGTCTGCTCTTTAATTCAAGCAGTTCTTCTCTACTCATATCTTTATATGCAGTCATCTTGAAAACCTCCCATAATCATCAACTAATCATTGTGTGTTTCCTGCCGTACTTTATACTTCCGAAATCTGCCATCTGCAGTTTCTTTCAGCTGTTTTGACAACATCAAAACTCACTACAAGTAGTAAGTATATAGGAAAAATGATTTTTCGTCAACTAATTCTTGCATATAAATATGACATATCGTGATTTTTGTTGATTTAAATGTGTTTTTTTGAATTTTTGTTTTTCATTTCATGCATTTTTCCATTTCAATGCTTTTCAAAAAGAGTAGATCAGATTTATATGCAGTATGTTTTGCTCTTCTGACAATCGAGTAGGCTGACTCCTACTCGATTCGTATACTTTGTACACTATCTCGCTTAACAGCCAGGTGATGTACATTCGCCAAGTACAGATTCTTGTGCAAGCACAAAATCTGTACTTCAATCATCATTATTAAACACTACCGGAACCATTTTCATGATTCCGGGCAAATATATTTACTATTTTACTAATAAGGATTTTCCAGTCATATCTGCTGGCTGCTGCATTCCCATCAGCTCGATCAGCGTCGGAGCGATGTCTGCAAGGCATCCGCCTTCACGAAGCTTATATGCAGGATCTGCATTTACAAGAATGAACGGAACCGGGTTGGTTGTATGAGCGGTAAATGGTTCTCCTGTCTCTTCATCGATCAGCTGTTCTGCATTTCCGTGGTCAGCACAGATAAACATCTGTCCACCAACTTCTTTCACTGCATCAACTGCTTTTCCTACACATTCATCAACAGCTTCAATTGCTTTGATCACTGCTGCTTCTACACCGGTATGACCAACCATATCCGGGTTTGCAAAGTTAATTACGATTACGTCGTACTTGTCCGCTTTGATTGCATCTACAAGCTTGTCACATACTTCATATGCACTCATCTCTGGTTTCAAATCATAAGTAGCAACCTTTGGAGATTTTACAAGGATTCTGTCCTCTCCCTTGTTCGGTTCTTCTACTCCACCATTAAAGAAGAAGGTAACATGTGCATATTTCTCTGTCTCGGCGATTCTTGCCTGTGTCATGTTGTTTGCTGCAAGAAATTCGCCAAATGTATTCGTGATGCCTTCTTTTACAAATGCAACCATTTTATTTGGAATTGTCTCATCATACTCTGTAAAACATACATAAGTTGTCTTGATACGTTCTCCTCTGGCAAATCCGTCAAAATCATCCGCACAGAATGTTCTGGTGATTTCTCTTGCTCGATCCGGGCGGAAATTAAAGAAGATCACAGAATCTCCGTCTTTTACAGTTGCAACCGGTGTACCGTCCTTTTGTTACTACAAATGGTACTACGAATTCGTCAGTTACTTCTTTGTCGTAAGAAGCCTGGATTCCTTCTGTTGCTGATGCTGCTGTGTCACCTTCGCCGCGTGTAAGTGCTGCGTATGCTTTTTCTACACGGTCCCAACGGTTGTCACGGTCCATTGCATAGTAACGTCCGGAAACACTTGCAACCTCTCCTACGCCGATTTCTTTCATCTTAGCTTCTAACTGTTCAACATATTCTTTCCCAGATGCCGGAGGTGTATCACGTCCGTCAAGGAAGCAGTGAACATATACTTTGTCCAGCCCCTGTCTCTTTGCAAGTTCCAAAATTCCATAAATATGTGTAATATGACTGTGTACACCACCATCAGATACAAGTCCCATCAGATGAAGAGCTGTACCGTTCTTCTTCGCATTTTCACAGGCTGCAAGAAGTGCCTTATTTTCGAAGAAATTACCATCATCGATTGCTTTTGTGATCTTGGTGAGTTCCTGGTAAATGATACGTCCTGCACCCATATTCATATGACCTACTTCCGAGTTACCCATCTGACCGTCCGGAAGTCCTACAGCAAGTCCGCTTGCATTTCCTTTTACAAACGGATATTCAGCCATTAATTTATCCATAACCGGTGTGTTTGCCTCTGCAATACCGTTGCCTTTCTTTTCATCTATCAGACCGTAACCGTCTAAGATCATCAAAACTGTTGGTTTTTTACTCATCGTCTTACACTCCTTCATTTTGTCTTAAAGCGTTTGATTTCTCTTTCAGTTAAATATTGTACATGATTTTACATATGCTTGCAAGCACTTGTTAAAACTTTGACAGCTGAAAAACGCAGGCATTTCTGCCTGCGCCTTGGTATAATTGACTATTTCCAGTTTACAATCTTACCAAAATCTGGTTTTAAAGAAGCACCACCTACAAGTCCACCATCGATATCCGGCTGAGCGAATAATTCCGGTGCTGTAGCTGCATTTACAGATCCGCCGTACTGAATACGGATTGCTTCTGCTGTAGCTTCATCATAAACTTCAGCGATACATTCACGGATAGCTTTGCAAACCTCCTGAGCCTGCTCTGTAGTAGCTGTCTTACCTGTTCCGATAGCCCAGATTGGCTCGTAAGCGATCACTGCTGTCTTAGCCTGATCAGCTGTAACACCCTGGAATCCAACTTTAACCTGCTGACGGATGAAATCCATTGTCACACCCTGTTCTCTCTGTTCAAGAGTTTCTCCACAGCACATGATCGGTGTAAGTCCGTGTTCAAATGCTTTCAGCATTTTTTTGTTCACAGTCTCGTTTGTCTCTGCAAAGTATTCTCTTCTTTCAGAATGTCCAAGAACAACGTATTTTACTCCTGCATCTGTAAGCATGTTCGGAGAGATTTCTCCTGTGTATGCACCTTTCTTCTTCAAAGTACATGTTCTCAGCACCAACCTGGATGTTTGTTCCTTTTACTGCTTCTACAACCGGGATGATATCGATTGCCGGTACGCAGAATACCACGTCAGCCTCTTCTGTCACAACCAGAGATTTGAGTGTATTCACAAGCTCTACTGCCTCTGAAGGTGTCATATTCATTTTCCAGTTACCTGCAATAATTTTCTTTCTTGCCATTGCAATAATCTCCCTTATTTTATCTTAATTACAGACGCTGCTTATTTATCGTTAGCAGCTGCTACACCTGGCAGTTCCTTACCTTCAAGGAATTCAAGGGAAGCTCCGCCACCCGTAGAGATGTGAGTCATCTTGTCGCCATATCCGAGCTGGTTAACTGCTGCTGCAGAATCTCCTCCGCCGATGATTGTTACTGCATCTGTCTCTGCAAGTGCTTTTGCAACTGCCTCTGTTCCATGTTGCGAAGTTCGGCATCTCGAAGCAGCCCATTGGTCCGTTCCATACAACTGTCTTAGCATCTTTTACTGCGTCAGCATAGATCTTGATTGTCTCTGGTCCGATGTCAAGTCCTTCCCATCCTTCCGGAATTTCGCCAGCTTTAACAACTTTGATATTTGCATCATTTGAAAAATCATCTGCAATTACGTTGTCTACCGGAAGAAGGAGTTTTACACCTTTGGCTTTAGCTTTCTGAATCATGTTCAGTGCATATTCACAGTAATCTTCTTCAAGAAGGGATTTTCCAACTGTTCCGCCCTGTGCTTTGCTGAATGTGTAAGACATACCACCACCAATGATCAGAGTATCTACTTTATCAAGAAGGTTCTCAATTACAGAAATCTTGCTTGAAACTTTTGCTCCGCCAAGGATTGCTACGAATGGTCTTTCCGGATTGTTGACTGCATTTCCAAGGAAATCAATTTCTTTCTGCATTAAGTAACCAACAACTGCTGTATCCACATATTTTGTAACACCTACGTTAGAGCAGTGTGCTCTGTGTGCTGTACCGAATGCATCGTTAACAAATACGTCGCAAAGAGAAGCGAGTTCTTTGGAGAATTCTTCTCCGTTCTTTGTCTCTTCTGCTCTGTAACGTGTATTCTCAAGAAGGATAACATCTCCATCGTTTCATAGCTTCTACTGCTGCTCTTGCGTTTGGTCCGACTACTTCCGGATCAGCTACGAATTTTACTTCCTGTCCAAGAAGTTCTGAAAGTCTTACTGCAACCGGTGCAAGAGAAAGCTCCGGTTTCGGTTCTCCCTTCGGTTTACCAAGATGTGAGCAGAGAATTACTTTTCCGCCGTCAGCGATTAATTTCTTGATTGTTGGAAGTGCTGCAACAAGACGGTTCTCGTCTGTGATCTTTCCATCAATAAGCGGTACGTTGAAATCACATCTTACAAGAACTTTTTTCTCTTTTACATTGATATCATCTACAGATTTTTTGTTAAGCATAATCCTGCCTCCTGTTTACATTTCGTTTAAATGGAATGTGCCGGGCACATTTCCGTGCTGAGCGCAGTTGCTTGCGACAATCTGCGTTTTCACACGAATACACATCTTGGGCACATAGTGCCTTTTATTTAGCAGGAAGCTCCATCAGAATTTCCTGTTAAATAAAAGAGCCCGGTCCATGTAGACCGGACCCTTGCTTGAGTCTAACTCTGGAATATTCCAGTAAGAATCAATTCAGCCTGTCCAAACAAACGTTACGGATTAAAGTAATGTTCCGAAGTGTTTGATTGTTCTTACCATCTGGCTTGTGTATGAGTTCTCATTGTCATACCAAGAAACAACCTGAACTTCTGTAGTTCCGTTTTCCAGTGGAAGTACCATTGTCTGAGTAGCATCGAATAATGAACCATATCTCATTCCAACGATATCGCTGGATACGATCTCATCTTCGTTGTATCCGAAGGACTCATTAGAAGCTGCTTTCATAGCTGCGTTGATCTGCTCTTTTGTAACGTTTCCTTCAACTACTGCTGTAAGGATTGTTGTTGAACCTGTTGGTGTTGGAACACGCTGAGCAGAACCGATAAGTTTTCCGTTCAGCTCTGGAATAACAAGACCGATAGCTTTAGCAGCACCTGTGCTGTTAGGAACGATGTTAACTGCAGCTGCACGAGATCTTCTTAAATCACCTTTTCTCTGTGGTCCATCAAGTGTCATCTGATCGCCTGTGTAAGCGTGGATTGTGCACATGATACCAGATTTGATCGGTGCAAGATCGTTCAGTGCCTTAGCCATTGGTGCAAGGCAGTTTGTTGTACAGGAAGCTGCAGAAATGATTGCGTCATCTTTTGTAAGCTGTGTATGGTTTACATTGTAAACGATTGTAGGAAGGTCATTTCCTGCCGGTGCAGAAATGATAACGTGTTTAGCACCTGCATCGATATGAGCCTGAGCTTTTGTCTTTGGATGTATAGAATCCTGTACACTCTAGAACTACGTCTACACCGATTTCTCCCCATGGTAATTCAGCAGCGTTAGCTTTAGCGTAGATTTTGATTTCTTTTCCATCAACTGTGATGGAATCTTCTCCAGCTGCTACTTTATCAGCTAATGCATATTTTCCCTGTGTTGAATCATATTTTAATAAGTGAGCAAGCATCTTAGGAGATGTAAGATCGTTGATTGCTACGATCTCAAATCCTTCTGCTCCAAACATCTGACTGAATGCAAGACGTCCAATACGTCCAAAACCATTAATTGCTACTTTTACTGCCATGATTTAGTCCTCCTAAAGATAAATTGTATTACTGTATATAACAGTTACATTTTTCTTGATAAATCTTATCATTGTTTAAGATTTATCAACTGTAATTTATTGTACTAAATTCAGAACAAAAATTCAATCCCCTTTTTTCACTTTATTTTTCTGAAAACCGGGGCCCTTTTTATGAATTCTGCATAATATTTAAAGCCACATGCTTCGAGAATATTGTCAACTATGTTAAAATCATACCCTACATGCTCTGGTTTATGTGCATCTGCGCCGACGGTGATGATCTCTCCCCCCAGCTTTTTGTATCTTTTTAACACATCCGGATGCGGGTGTGCAAAAGGAAGGCCATACTTCAGTCCTGCTGTATTGACTTCCAGTCCTTTTCCGTGTTCAATAAGATACCGCAGGATTTCATCTATTTCATCCGCAAATCTGCCGTAAGAATATTCCTGTTCCCGATGTTTTCCATAACGTACCACATAATCCAGATGTCCGAGCACATCAAAATCCGCTACAGCCCTGATATCGGCTATTGTCTCCCGAAGTGCCATCCGGTAGGCCTCTTCATCCGAAATCCCCTCAAAGAACTCAGGATAATAAGGATCCTTCCCACCAACCACATGCATGGATCCGATCACAAAATCATACGGATTTGCCGCGGTAAATGCTTTTGCTTTCTTCGCAAGGTGTGGCTGAAGTCCAAACTCCACACCGATCCGGATATCCAGCTTCTCTTTATACTTTTCCTTCAGTGCTCCAAGCTCTTTAAAATAGGTTTCCGGATCAAACACAAATTCAATATCATCACAAAAATAATCAATATCTTCATGATCCGTAAAACAGATTGCTTCCAGTCCTTTATCGATTGCTGCAAGAACCATATCTTCCGGTTTTGCCTCTGAATCTCCGGAAAAATAAGTGTGCATATGGCAGTCCGCTCTCATATTTTGCCCTCCTTGTCATTTCTTCATAGTGTAAATCCACCCGGCTTTCCCGCAAATCATTTGTTGGATTGCAGTACGGTCCCCAATATACAAAAACAGAACAATTCTGAGCTATCCAGAATTGTTCCGCCTCCAAGTACATAATCTCCATCATACAGTACCAGTGCCTGCCCCGGTGTAACCGCTCTCTGCGGTGTCTCAAAGATGCACTCTATCTCATCTTCTCCCGTTTTGCGGACTGTGCACCAGTCCCCTTTATGGTTGTATCTGATTTTAGCAAATACGCGCATCTCACCTTCCAGATCCTCTACTGTCATAAAGTTCAGCTTATTTGCACGGACCCGCGTCGTCATCAGATCTTCATTCGTCCCTATCACAACTTCATTCGTATCCGGACGGATCTCAAGCACGAATGCCTGATACCCAAGAGAAAGTCCAAGTCCTTTTCTCTGTCCGATCGTATAGTGGATGATTCCTTTATGCCGTCCCAGGATCTTTCCATCCGGTGTTACAAAATTACCTTCCGGGATTTTCTGGTCACTTTCTTCTTCAATAAAAGATGCATAATCGTCATCGGATACAAAACAGATATCCTGACTGTCCGGTTTGTTCGCAATCTGCAATCCGATCTCTTTTGCGATCTCGCGGATCTGGTCTTTTTCGTATTCACCGACAGGCATCAGCGTTCTTCTCAGCTGATCCTGGGTAAGATTATAAAAAGCGCATAGGTCTGGTCTTTTGACCAGGTTGCCGAATGCCGGATCGCATAGCGTCCGTTCGGCAACTGTTCTACTCTCGCATAGTGACCTGTTGCAATATAGTCTGCTCCGATCTCCATGCTCCGTGTAAGAAGAGATTCCCATTTTACATAACGGTTACACGCAATGCACGGATTTGGTGTCCGGCCATGCAAATATTCATCCACAAAATAATCGATTACCTTCTCCTGAAAATCCTTCTTGAAATTCATCACATAATACGGAATGCCGATCTGTGCCGCAACTTTTCTGGCATCATCTACCGCGCTGAGTCCACAGCATCCGCCGTTTTCTTCCTGTATTTTCGATTCTTCGTCCTGCCAGATCTGCATCGTCAGCACCGATCATCATTATCCCTGTTCTTTTAGAGATATGCGCTACCGATGAGTCGACACCACCTGACATTCCGACTACCACTTTCTTTTTTGCCATTCTCTTTTCTCCTGCAGAAAATTCTAATACTCTTCCTCTTCTGCTTCTTCACCTTCACTGATATCGTTCTTCGGCTTCTGGAGTCCTTCGATCTTGATCCCGTGCTTCTCTGCATAATCCCATAGTGCTGCATGGATTGCCTCCTCTGCCAGTAAAGAACAGTGTACCTTAACCGGCGGCAGTCCGTCAAGTGCTTCCATAACGGCTTTGTTTGTTACCTGCATTGCTTCTGAAATATGTTTTCCCTTTACAAGTTCTGTCGCCATACTGCTTGTTGCAACAGCCGCGCCACATCCGAATGTCTTAAATTTTACATCATTAATAATTCCGTTATCATCAATATCAAGGTAGATTCTCATGATATCACCACATTTGGCGTTACCAACAGTACCCACTCCGCTTGCGTTCTCGATTTCTCCCATATTACGTGGATGCTGAAAATGATCCATTACTTTCTCTGTATACATTGTAAATTCCTCCTAAAGCTGTATTTTCTATCGTATTATTTATTCTGTTTTTTTGCAAAATCTTCATAAAGCGGTGACATTCCGCGTAAATCGCTTGATTGTCTTAAGCTGATCTACTACATAATCAATGTCTTCTTTTGTGATCTCTTCATTCAGAGTCAGGCGCAGAGATCCATGCGCAATCTCGTGCGGCAGTCCGATTGCAAGAAGTACATGGGATGGATCAAGAGATCCGGATGTACATGCAGATCCACTGGATCCACAAATTCCTGCCATATCAAGACGGATCAGCATAGATTCGCCCTCAATGAAACGGAAGCAGAAGTTTGCGTTATTTGGCAGACGGTCTGTCGGATGTCCGTTCAGCTTGGTGTACGGGATTTCTTCCATCACACGTTTGATCAGATAATCTCTCATCTCGCGCTCTTTTGCTGTACGTTCTTCCATCGTAGCGATAGCACGTTTTGTTGCTGTACCGATTCCAACAATACCGGAACATTTCTGTCCCTGCACGACGTTTTCTTTCCTGTGCCCCACCATGAACAAAGGAACGGATCTTCACGCCTTTTCTGATATAGAGGAATCCGATTCCTTTTGGTCCGTTCAGCTTGTGTCCGCTGGCACTTAACATATCAATATGACATTCATCTACATTAATCGGGACCTGTCCGAAAGCCTGTACGGCGTCTGTGTGGAACAGGATACCATGTTTGTGGGCGATCTCACCGATCTCTTTGATCGGTTCAATTGTTCCGATCTCGTTGTTCGCATACATTACAGAGATCAGGATGGTATCCGGGCGGATTGCTGCTTCCACATCTGCCGGATTTACTTTTCCGTATTCATCCACAGCAAGATAAGTCACTTCAAACCCACGTTCTTCCAAATAAGCTGCTGTATGCAGGATCGCATGATGTTCGATCTTGGTTGTGATAATATGTCTTCCTTTATTCTGATAAGCCTCAGCGGTTGCTTTGAGTGCCCAGTTGTCAGACTCTGATCCGCCGGCTGTAAAATAAATTTCGTTGCTCTTTGCACCGAGTTCGTTTGCGATTCTTTCTCTCTGTTCTGCCACAACATCTTTGTTATGGGATGCGAAGCTGTAGATCGCAGAAGGATTGCCATACTGCTCTGTAAAATATGGCAGCATTGCTTCCAGAACTTCTGGTGCAGTTTTTGTTGTTGCTGCGTTATCCAAATAAATTAATTTACTCATCTTTTTGTCCTTCTTTCTTTACTTCTTTATTCATTTCCACAAGGGTATTTATCATAATACTGTCTACCGTCTGTGCCATGCTTTCATTGACTTTCTTCCAGACATATTTCGTGATACAGCTTCCCTGGATCTCGCAACTGTCTTCCGAATGAAGTGCTGCACAAGTCGCAGGTCAGGTCTCCTTCAAGTGCTCTGAGTACATCACCAACAGAAACTTCCGCCGCATCCTTTGCCAGCCGATATCCTCCTCCCGCTCCACGGATACTCTTGACGAGACCTGCCTTTTTCAGCTTCGCCATGAGCTGTTCCAGATATCGTTCCGATATCTCCTGCCTGGCTGATATACTGCTGATGGAAACCGGTTCTTCTGCGCCATAACACGCAAGATCGATAAAGGCGCGCAAACCATAACGACCCTTCGTTGAGATCTTCAATCCATCACCTTCTCTTTATTTTTTATATCCCACTGTTTTACTAGGATTTCTTGCAAATTGAGGATATCACCTCTGTTATGTTCTGTCAAGGCTCTTTCTTGCATATATTTTAAAACAAAAATGCCTTTGGAGCTGCTATGTCACAAAAACATTTTCTCCTGAAAGGAACTTTTATCCTTACTGTAGTCGGCATTCTCACCCGTGTAATGGGATTTTTTTACCGTATTTTTCTCAGCAGATCTTTCCTGCAGAAGAAATCGGTCTGTATCAGCTGATTTTCCCTGTCTACACACTTGCTTATGCTGCAACTTCAGCAGGGATCGAGACGGCTCTGGCGCGCCTGGTTGCCGCCTCTTCTGCAAAAAAGCAGTCTGCAAAAGCTTATTCTTACCTGAAAGCAGCACTGCTTTGTTCTCTTTTTCTTTCCATCTGCTGTCTTTTTCTGTTGCAGAAAAATGCTGTTTTCCTCACCACAGTCATACTTGGTGATCCCCGATGCGCCTCTCTCATCTTCCTGATAGCATATGCACTTCCATTTGCAGCTCTGCACAGTTGCAGCTGTGGTTACTTTCTGGGGCTCAAGCAGATCCGGCTTCCTGCCCTCTCCCAATTATTTGAACAGCTGGTCCGGATCTTTTTGTTATCCTCCTCTATACAGCCGATGTTCATACCGCTTTTACACCATCTGTCGCAATTGCTGTCCTCGGAATTGTCGGTGGTGAAATTGCAGCCGCTTTTCTTTGCATCCATAAGCTCAGAACTGCCGGGCAACCTTTCTCCCCACACCGGGAGCCGGCTCTTTCTGCTGTTCCTCCCCTGCTTTTTTCTGCCCTTCCACTGACCGCAAGCAGAGTCCTTCTGAATCTTTTTCAGAGTCTGGAAGCAATTTCTATTCCTCTTGCCCTGCAAAAGTATGGAATGAGTATCTCCGCTTCTCTTAGCACCTACGGAATTCTGACCGGAATTGCCCTTCCCTGCATTTTATTTCCATCTGCCCTCACCAATTCCATCTCCACAATGCTCCTCCCCGAAGTTGCCAGTATGCCGGATGCTCAGAAAAAGCATGCTCTTCCGCAGCTTTTACGGAAAGTTATTTTTTTCTGCCTGTTTCTTGGTTTTGCCTGCCTGCTATTTTTCTTTACCGCATCCGGCTTTATCAGCAGACGGATCTTTCATACACCAGAAGCCGGAAATTATATCTTAACACAGCATTTATCTGTCCTTTTCTCTATAGTAACACCGCACTGATCAGTGTGTTAAATGGTCTGGATCTTGCCGGAAAAACTTTTCTGATCAATCTGTTCACCCTGGCAGTACGAATCTGTAGTGTTCTGTTTCTGATTCCGCAGTTCGGGATTCTTGGCTATCTGTGGACACTGCTTGCAAGCCAGCTTCTTACATTTGGCTGCTGCATGTTTCTCCTGATAAAACAAGGGCGATAAAAAACGGCAGAAAGTCCTCTTTACCGAATTGTTCAGTAAGAGGGCTTTCTGCCATTTTCTATCACCTGACGCTAAAATGTGGCTGAACACATTCCTGCTATGCAAGAACCTTCACAAACCAGCGGACAATCCCAGGGTTTAAATATACCTCAGACAAAATTCCCGCCACGATCATCATAACAGTAAATCCTGTTTTTGTTCCATTCCATTCACTTTGCGGATAACGATAATAATACCGGATCAATAGAAGATATGCCGGTACATAAAAAATATATTGCGGGAAAATACCGGCAATACACAGCAGCATTCCGCAAAGGCCCATCCTTAAAACTGCCGCCACAGACAGTATCCGGCTGCAAAGCCTGTCCAAAGGAGGATTCCGGCTGCTGTCAGTCTGCGAAACCCCAGATTTGCCACACAGACCGCTAACGCCAGAGGCATCACTCTCCATCTGAGCAGGTACCATAGGTAATCTTCATTTATGATTTTCACCTGTGTATACTGATTTAGAAAATATTCATGGAAAATTCCAGTCATCGTAACATAATTTTTCGCAATAAAATTAGCATATAAGATACCCGTTCCAAAACCGATCAGATATAGCATGGGCAGCTGATATTTCTTCCGATAAAATTCCACATTCCGGCCTCCAATAATTTCACATAGTTCATTATATGACCGGAGTTGTCAATTATGCGTTCACTTTATCTGTTATACTTTGCATCATAGGCAAGGATAGCGGCTACAGTCTTGGAATCTTCAATCTTTCCTTCAAAGATCGATCTGCTTCAATTCTTCAACCGTATGTGCCTCTACATTCACAAATTCATTCTCATCCAGATGCTGATGGGTACGGATCAGGTTTCGTGCCACATAAACTTCGATTTTTTCGTTGCAAAGTGCTACAGTTGTTCGAAGCGTGATCAGCCATTCCAGATCATCACTGCGATATCCGGTCTCTTCTTCCAATTCTCTTGCCGAACAGTCTCGTCCCGGTTCATCTGCTTGGTTCAGCCCTCCTGCCGGAAGCTCCAGTGTAAAGCGATCCAGTGCATTCCGGTACTGTCTTACCATCAGGAGTCTGCCGTCATCCATCACAGGGATCACAGCAGCAGCCCCTTTGTGGTGGATATAGTCCCACACCTCATGATTTCCATTGGAAAACTCCATATAATCTTTGTATACATCAACAATTGTTCCCTGATATACTCTTTCTCTTTTTACACGTTTGATTTCTTTTTTCATCCGTTTTCCACTTCCTTTAACTATTAGAAACACGCTCCGCGAGTTTCTCAAGTTATCGCGGCAGTCGCCAAGGCCTCGTGCAAGCACGGACTTTGGCTCGTTGCTCGCGTAAATTAAATACAGCCATCCAAAAGACCGAATCTTTTGGACGGCTGTCGTTTTCTGATTATCGTGTTATTTAGCATAATCTGTAACACGGGATTCCCGGATTACATTAACTTTAATCTGTCCTGGATATTCTAATTCAAATTCAATCTGTTTCGCAATATCTCTGGCCAGTAATACCATATCTGCATCAGATACTTGTTCTGGAACTACCATTACGCGAATCTCTCTACCCGCCTGAATAGCAAATGACTTCTCAACCCCTTTAAACTGGTTTGTAATATCTTCTAATTGTTTCAATCTGTTTGTATATGTCTCTAATGTCTCTCTTCTTGCACCTGGTCTTGCTGCTGAAATCGCATCTGCTGCCTGAACAACGCCTGCAATCAGAGACTGTGGTTCTACATCACCATGATGTGCTTCTACCGCGTTGATAATAAGCGGCGACTCTTTGTATTTTCTACAAAGGTCTACACCAATCTGAACATGTGAACCTTCTACATCGTGATCGATCGATTTACCGATGTCATGTAAAAGACCTGCACGCTTTGCGATACGGACATCCAGCCCGATCTCGCCCGCAAGCAATCCGGATAGCTGAGCAACCTCGATTGAATGCTTCAGCGCATTCTGTCCGTAGCTTGTTCTGAACTTCATACGTCCAAGAAGACGAATCAGTTCTGGATGGATGCCGTGTACACCAACTTCAAGTGCTGCTGCCTCTCCTTCTTCGCGCATCATAGTCTCTACTTCTTTCTGCGCTTTTTCTACCATCTCTTCGATTCTTGCCGGATGGATACGTCCATCCACGATCAGGCGCTCCAGGGCAATTCTTGCCACTTCTCTTCGGATTGGATCAAATCCGGAAAGAACAACTGCCTCCGGAGTATCATCAATAATAAGCTCTACTCCTGTCAGTGTCTCAAGAGTACGGATATTCCGTCCCTCTCGTCCGATAATTCTTCCCTTCATCTCATCACTCGGAAGCTGAACAACCGAAATCGTAGTCTCAGCAACATGATCTGCCGCACATCTCTGGATTGCAGTTACCACATACTCTTTTGCCTTCTTGTCAGCCTCTTCCTTTGCACGTGTTTCAAGCTCTTTCACCATCTTGGCAGTGTCATGTTTCACATCTTCTTCAACAGTTTTTAACAAATATTCTTTTGCCTGTTCGGAGGTAAGTCCTGAGATTCTTTCTAGTTCCTGTACTCTTTTCTGGCTGAGTTCTTCAACTTCAGCCTCCCGCTGCTTCATCACTGTCTCTTTTGCAGTAAATGCAGTCTCTCTCTGCTCAATTGCCGCAGATCTCTTATCCAGAGATTCTTCTTTTAGTACACGCTTTTCATAACGCTGAAGTTCAGCTCTGCGTTCCTTAGTCTCTTTTTCAAGTTCATTCTTTGTCTTGATGGACTCTTCCTTTACTTCCAAAAGTGCTTCCTTCTTCTTTGTCTCTGCTGTCTTCAAAGCATCATCAATAATTTCTCTTGCTTTTACATCAGCGTTCCCAATTTTAGAATTTGCATCGTTCTTCAACTTGGAAACAGTAACAAAATAAGTAACCGGCATTACTACTATAAGCGTAACAACTACAGCAATAATTATAGGTATCAGCACAGGAGCACCTCCTTATTTAGTTTTCATTGTACAAATACAACACTTAAATTCTATACTGTTTTCACAAATATGTCAAGCATTCCAATCGCAAACTTGTATTACTTGACGGATATCTTCGTAACGAAATCCTTTCCGCACCAAATATCCATATATTTTCTGCTTTTCTTTCGGATCTGTACAGGCAAAGTCCCAGTGTTTTTTGCGAAGAAGCTCCCGGATTGCTTCCTGATCGGAATGCTCTTCATACATCTCTTCCATGATCTCTTCTGCCCGGTTCATATCCACGCCCTTCTGTCTCAGAAGGGCATAAATCTCCCGTCTGCTCTTTTTATCTTTCCTGCTGTCTATAAAGTTCCGAATGTAGGCGTCATCATTGATATATCCGAATGATTTCACATAGGCAATCGCCGCTTCGGTGATCTCCGATGGATAGCCGCCCAGCTTTAATTTATCTCTGAGCTGGGATTCAGTTCTTGCCATGTCATTCAGCAGGTGCATCGCACGAAGCTTTGCCCGCTTCAAAAGGACTTCTTTGATCTTTGCATAAGTATCCTCTGTCAATTCACACTCTTCTTTCAGGTGAAAACGGGACAGTTCGCCTTTGTAAACCACAAAGGCGAACTGCTCATCAACAGATACCCGATACTTTGTCTTTGTAACTGGCTCGATTCGGGTAATTCTCATCATATGTTTTATTCTTCCTCATCCATCACTTCTTCAGCATCTGCCGGAGCAGCCTGTGCCGGTTCTTCTGCTTCCTGCCCTTCTGCACCGATTCCGTAATGCGCACGGACTTTTTCTTCAATCTCTTCCATAATCTCCGGATGTGCTGCCAGATAAGACTTTGCATTCTCACGTCCCTGACCAATCTTATCTCCGTTATAGGCATACCATGCACCACTCTTATTGACCAGATCAATCTTCGTCGCAAGATCCAGGATATCTCCTTCTTTGGAAATTCCTTTACCGAACATAATATCGAATTCCGCCTCTTTAAACGGAGGTGCAATCTTATTCTTCACGATCTTCACGCGGACATGGTTACCAACCATCTCTCCGCCCTGCTTCAGAGTCTCAGTTCTGCGGACATCCATACGCACAGATGAGTAGAATTTCAATGCACGTCCGCCGGTTGTTGTCTTCTGGATTACCGAACATCACACCAACTTTTTCACGAAGCTGGTTGATAAAGATAACCACACAGTTAGACTTACTGATAACCGGTGTCAGCTTTCGGAGTGCCTGTGACATCAGTCTTGCCTGCAGACCTACATGTGTATCACCCATATCACCCTCAATCTCCTGCTTCGGAACAAGTGCTGCAACAGAATCGACTACGATAATGTCAATCGCACCGGAACGTACCATTGTCTCAGTAATCTCCAATGCCTGATCTCCGCTGTCTGGCTGTGAAATGTAAAGTTCATCAATATCTACACCGATATTCTTCGCATATACCGGATCCAGTGCATGCTCTGCATCGATAAATCCCGCAATACCGCCTCTCTTCTGTACTTCTGCGATCATATGTAATGCGACTGTCGTCTTACCACTTGATTCAGGTCCATAAATTTCAATAATACGTCCTTTCGGAACGCCGCCAACACCAAGTGCCAGATCCAGACTCAGAGAACCGGTCGGAACCGTCTCAACATGCACCTGTGCCGCCGGATCACCCAGCTTCATAACTGCTCCCTTACCAAAATCTTTCTCAAGCTTTGCAATTGCTGCGTCTAATGCTTTCTTTTTATTCTCATCATTCATTGTATTATTCGCCATCATTAATCTCCTTATCCCAGATTCTTCGCCCACGCTCTCCATCGAACGAATGTTTGTTCTGGTTCTATATTAGTACATATGTTCTGGTTTGTCAACTACATTTTTAAATCAGATCCACACGTCTCACCTTCCCCGGAGAAGAAACCGAACCCCTCCCGAAAACCTTTCTCGCCCAGATCCCCAAAGCTTCTGACTCCCCCATCATACCACATCTCCCCCTTCCCCCACAACCAGAACACTTCTTCTCGGAAGCCATTGCTGACATAATTTTCGCATTCGGAGGCTCATCGGAATGCCCTGCACAACTAAATCTGTCCGGTTTATTTTATTAAAAGCGCGTCCGTCCTCTATTTTCCCGCAGACCACCCGTCCTGCAATCTAAAGCTCAAACACCTCAAGATCATCCGGTACAAACAACTTCCCGTGATAGTACTCCCGTCCTTCCCGCGTATAAAGCTCTTTCCTCTCCTTAAGATGCATCTCTTCCGTATGATACAGGATCAGATGCGGAATCTGAAGCTCCTCGGCAAGCTGACATGCTTCTTTCACAGTACTGTGGTGCTTTTCATAAGGCTTGAACTTATCTGCTTCTCCATACAGGCAGAACGCCTCATGGGTCAGCCAGTCACTGCCTTTCACAAATTCATAATCTTTCTCATTGTACGGTTCGTCACCGCAGCAGGTAAACTTCACTCCGTTCGGAAGCAGCATCGTAAATCCGAACTGCTTTGCCTTCGTGGAAAAAATATCGAAAAAGGTGACCGAACAGCCAAGGATTTCCTTTGTCTCTCCGTGATGCACCGGCACAAAAAGAATCCGGTCATCAAAATATTTCGTCACCTTTTTCTGGATCGTAAGTTCTGCGATCATGCGGATTGATCTTGCCAGCTCTTCATGGCAGTAGATCCGCAGATTCCCCTCATATTTCCCCTGGCCGATCTTCTTCTGCCCGATCATCCGTATCAGCCAGATCACGCCCAGAAGATGATCGATATGTTCATGGGTAATAAAAATATCGTGAATGTCTTCCAGCTGGATCCCGGTGTCTTTTAACACCTTTAAAATACGGTTTCCGCCGCCGGTATCTACCAGAAAATGCCTGTTTCCATCCGAGAGGGCAAAACATGTATTATAACATTCCGTTACTGTTGCATTTCCCGTTCCAAGTATTGTAAGCTTCATCCGTCATTACTCCTGTCTCATTTCAACCACTTCACCTGCACATTTGTAAATACTTCCTCCCGGCACAAATCCTCTAACCGAAGAAAGTGGATAAATATTGGTATGCGGTCCTACTACACTTCCCGGGTTCAGAATGGTTCCACATCCAACTTCTACATGGTCACCCAACATCGCGCCGAACTTTTTCATACCGGTCTCGATATTTCCTTCCGGCGTCTTTACAACCACCAGTTTTATCGGATTTCACATTAGATGTGATAGAACCTGCTCCCATATGTGACTTGTATCCAAGGATTGAATCCCCCACATAATTATAATGTGGAACCTGTACTTTATTGAAGAGGACCACATTTTTCAGCTCGGTAGAATTTCCGACAACTGCCCCTTCTCCTACGATCGCATTTCCGCGGATAAACGCACAGTGTCTTACCTCTGCGTCCTTTCCGATGATCGCCGGACCGCCGATAAATGCAGTCGGTGCAACCTTTGCGGATCTGGCAACCCACACATTTTCTCCACGTTTTTCATACTCTTCTTCCGGAAGAGACGCACCCAGTTCCAGGATAAAACTGCTGATTTTCGGAAGTACTTCCCACGGGTAGGTCACTCCTTCAAACAAATCCTTTGCGATTGTCTCTTCCAGCGTATACATTTCTTTAACCGTCATTTCTTTCATTCTTTCTTTCCTTTCGATGCTCTGCCTTTGGTTTCTTTTTTATAAAATGCTGCTGCCCTGTCATAGCAGCTTCTTAACTGATACTGGTTATTCAGTCCCAGTACTCCGTTGGTTCTGCTGACAATAAAATGATCCAGTTTTGTCATATATTCATCCGATGTAATTTCTCCCTCTGCCACATAGTTAAGCCCCTTTTCCCAGCTTGCCGTCAGCTCCGGATTCAGAAGTGAACGGATAGAATTCAACACCACATCATAGATCATTTCTCCAAGAAGCGTCGGTGTGATCACCTGCGTTTTCTTATTCAGTGCCAGATATTTGATATTGACCAAGCTTTTTCAGGATCTCCGCCCTGGTCGCACTGGTTCCGATCCCGCTGCCCTCCTTTGATCTGAGCGCACGAAGCTCTTCATCCTCGATCAGCTGACCTGCATTTTCCATGGCAAGGATCATGGAACCGGAATTGTATCTCTTCGGCGGTGAAGTTTCTCCCTCTTTGATATCCAGTGATTTCACATCCAGGATATCACCTTTTTTTAACTTCTGGATGGATGCAAAAAATGCGGCATCCAGATCCACATTGTTATCACTTCCATCTCCTTCCGCGTCATTTCCATTTGCATTTTTCTTTGGTGCAGGGACCCCTGCCACCTTCAGATATCCTTCTTCCGCAAGTACACGGAAGTTGGAGAAAACTGTTCTTTTCCGATCTGTGTTACCAACGCCACTTTCTGATAAACTGCCGGAGGATAAAAGATACTCAGAAACCTGACGATCACATCATACACATGATGAGCTGTTGCAGATACCGAATTCAATTCTGAAAGTCCCTGTCCTGTCGGGATGATCGCATAATGATCCGTGATCTGCTTGTCATTGACATAACGCGTCTTTGCCAGGTTTTTATATGCTCCGTAATGCAGAATATCCTGCATATATGGTGCAGCCATCTGGTATTTACTCAGCCCGTTCAGGTTCTTTGTGATCTCCTTTGATACTGCCGTCGAAAGCACTCTGGCGTCTGTTCTCGGATAGGTGACAAGCTTCTTCTCGTAAAGCTCCTGCACAATGCGGAGCGTTTCATCCGGACTGATCTTGAACCGTTTGGAGCATTCGTTCTGAAGTTCTGCAAGGTTAAACAGAAGTGGCGGATTCTTTTTCTCTTTTTTCTTTTCGATGGATACAATCCGGCAGGTAAGAGGGGATGTTCCCTCTTTCAAAACAGCTATCAGCTTTTTGGCCTCCTCTTTCTCTTTAAATCCATTCTCTTTGTAGAGCTTTGGAGACTCAAAATAAGCCGAACCTTTCACTGCACGCCACTCACCGGTAAAAGTATGTCCGTCTACATTTACCGATTCGATCACACGATAGAACGGCGTTTTAACAAATTCACGGATCTCCCGTTCCCGCCTTACGACCATTCCAAGGACACAGGTCATCACACGTCCGACAGATACAACCGTGTATTTATTCCCAAGATAATTTGAAATGCTGTTTCCATATTTCAGTGTCAGAAGTCTGGAAAAGTTGATTCCCATCAGATAATCTTCCTTCGCACGGAGATAAGCCGAAGCTGACAGATTATCGTATTCTGACAGATCCTTCGCCTCACGGATTCCTCTGAGGATTTCTTCCTCCGTCTGGGAATCGATCCACACACGCCGGCGTTCTTTCCCTTTTACGCCTGCCATCTGTTCCACCAGACGGTAAATGTATTCTCCTTCTCTTCCCGAGTCGGTACAGACATAAATCCGGTCTACGTCCTTCCTGGTCAGTATTCCTTTTACGATCTCAAACTGCTTCTTTACTCCCGGTATCACCTCATAGAGAAATTCCTGCGGAATGAATGGCAGTGTCTGCAAAGACCATCTCTTATACTTTTCATCATATACTTCCGGATAACTCATCGTGACAAGATGACCAACACACCAGGTTACGATCGCCTCATCTGATTCCAGATATCCGTCTTTTCTTTTCAAATTCAAATGCAGTGCCTTGGCAAATTCCTGTGCCACACTCGGCTTTTCTGCAATATATACCGATTTACCCATATAATAATTTTGTACTCCTGTATTTTCACGCTATAGCAACTCTCACAGCGTTTAAAAAGTGAAGCTGATACCAGCTCCACTTTTTTATCATATCATATTCAGAACATAAAACAAATTATTTTCTTCGAAAAATCTTCCGGATTTTATCAACGAAGCTTTGTTTTGTCCGTCCTTCCGGATGTCTGACGGTGATTGCTTCACGCATAAAATATTCCTGGGAATTGACTTTTGAAGTTCCTTTTTCTTTCATGTAGTATTTGCCGTCACTCTTTAATTCTCGCGCTTTTACATTGTCCGCAAGCATGATCTTCAGCATATGTGTCAGCTGTTTCCTGATAGTTTCATCGTAAACCGGACATGCCACTTCCACGCGTTTTTCCGTATTACGCGTCATCATATCTGCGGAACCGATATAGATTTTCTGATCCGCTCCGGTTCCAAAAAGGAAAATACGCGGATGCTCAAGATAACGTCCGACAATACTGGTCACACGGAGATTCTCTGTGTACCCTTTGACTCCCGGAAGAATACAGCAGATCCACGGACGATCAAATCCACCTTCACCCCTGCATTTGATGCCTCGAAACCTTCTGGATAAAATCTACATCCGTCACAGAATTCATCTTCATGATGATCCGTCCGTTCGTTCCCTTTTTGATCTCCTCGTCCATCAGCGAAAGCACCTTTGGTTTCAGACTGGTCGGTGAAACAATAATGTGCTGATAGCTTCCATTGAGATTGCCAATGGACATATTCTTGAAGAAGACGGCTGCATCCTCTCCGATTCCCTTATCCGCTGTGATCAGCGACACATCCGTATACATCGTCGCTGTCTTTTCATTGTAGTTTCCGGTTCCCACCTGCGTAATGTATTCGATATTGTTGCGGTTCCGGTAAGTGATCAGACAGATCTTGGAATGCACCTTATAACCTTCAAATCCGTAAATCACACGGCATCCTGCTTCTTCCAGACGTTCGGACCAGTCAATATTGTTCTGTTCATCGAATCTGGCTCTCAGCTCGATCAAAACCGTAACCTCTTTGCCGTTCTCGGCCGCTGCACATAAGTACTCTACCAGCCGTGCCTTCTTTGCCAGACGGTAGATTGTGATCCTGATCGTAAGAACGGTCGGATCATAAGCCGCTTCCTTGATCATACGCAGAAACGGATCCATACTCTCATACGGATAAGAAAGAAGTATATCTTTTTTCTTTACCTGCGGAATCACTTTTCCATCCGTCAGATAGCGGGACGGCTGCGGAGTAAACGGTTCGTCGATCAGAGAACGTTTCAGCGATGCCGGAACCTTATCCATAATCGAAAAAATATAATCCAGCTTCATCGGCATCTTGGTCCGGTAGATCTGTGCCGGTGTGATCTTAAATTTGTCACAGAAATACTTTTCCAGTTCCTTATCCAGCGGCTCCGCTGTCTCCATGCGGACCACTGCCATTCTGCGGCGCTTGTGAAGGGTTTCCTGCATCAGCAGGCGGAAATCATCATTGATCTCCAGTGCCTCATCGTCCGGCGACACATCTGCATTCCTTGTCACACAGATATAATTCTTGTTCGATACCTCGTATTTGTCGAACACCACATCCAGATATTCCATGATCACCTTTTCCATACGGATATAACGGATATCATGGCCCGGAAGATATAAAATATCTGACACAAACTGTGGAACCGGTACGATTCCAATCATGGAAGTTCCATTCTGCTTCAGACTTGCGATCACATACAGTTCCTTATTGAGCAGATGTGGGAATGGATGATTGGCATCCACGATCTGTGGAGACAGGATCGGTAGGATCTGGTCTTTGAAGTACTTTTTCACATACTTCTTTTCCTGCTGCTCCAGCTCTTTTATCGATAGTCCACAGACACCGTATGGATTCAGCAGCTTCTTGATCTCCGAGTAAGTCTTGTCCCGCTCTTTATACAGTAGTTGCTACGGTACAAAGTGCATCCAGCTGCTCTTTCGGATTCATCCCCGAACGGCTGTCGATCGTGCTGTTATCCGTAAGCGACATATCATACAGGCTTCCTACGCGGATCATAAAAAATTCATCCAGGTTGCTTGTAAAAATGGATACAAACTTCATTCTTTCAAGAAGGGGTACTGAAGAATCCTTTGCTTCCTCCAGTACCCTCTGATTGAACTTCAGCCAGGACAGTTCTCTGTTCTGTGTATAGTTCTGCATTTCTTTTTTCATATTAGCCCACCTTCACTCTTCCTTTACACTGGTATAATTTCATTCTACCACTGAGTATCAGAAGAAAGAAAAGTTAACTTCTTTTAAACTTTCCTGCAAAAGCTATTTCTTTGTGATAAAGCCTTTTGCAGTCAGTGTCTCAGCACAGAGAACAGCTCCTCCTGCCGCACCGCGGACTGTATTGTGGGAAAGTCCGATAAATTTATAATCGTAAAGGGAATCTTCTCTGAGTCGTCCGATAGAAATTCCCATTCCGTTCTCATAATCTACATCCAGTTTCACCTGCGGACGGTTGTCTTCTGTCATATAGCGGATGGAGCTGCTTCCAGTTACCTCAGGCTCTGGCTTCCGCAGGAAGCTTGAAACTTTCCAGTTTTTCGATCAGCTGCTCTTTGGTTGGTTTCTTTTCAAAATTGATAAATACGGCAGCGGTATGTCCGTTAAGAACCGGTACACGTACACACTGGCATGTGATCTTCGGAAAATCTGCTTTTACGATCTGTCCATTTTCAACTCTGCCGAGAACACGAAGCGGTTCCTGCTCGCTCTTTTCTTCTTCTCCACCAATGAATGGAATGATATTTTCTACCATTTCCGGCCAGTCTTTAAAGGTCTTTCCTGCACCTGAAATTGCCTGGTAGGTTGTAACAACCAGTTCTTTCGGTCCGAATTCTTTCCATGCTGCAAGGCAAGGCGCATAGCTCTGGATTGAACAGTTTGGTTTTACTGCGATAAATCCTCTTGTAGTTCCAAGACGCTTTTTCTGGTCTCTCAATGACTGCAAATGTTCCGGGTTTACTTCCGGGATTACCATCGGTACATCCGGTGTCCATCTGTGGGCACTGTTATTAGATACAACCGGTGTCTCTGTCTTTGCGTATGCTTCCTCGATCGCACGAATCTCATCTTTTGACATATCAACTGCACTGAATACAAAGTCAACTGTCTTTGCAACTTCTTCTACTTCGTTGACATTATGTACAACAATCTTCTTGACTGCTTCCGGCATCGGAGTGTCCATTTTCCAGCGGTCTCCGACTGCTTCTTCATATGTCTTTCCTGCGGAACGCGGGCTTGCAGCCAGTGTTACTACCTCAAACCACGGATGATTTTCCAGCAGAGAGATAAATCTCTGTCCTACCATTCCTGTTGCACCAAGAATACCTACTCTTAATTTCTGATCCATTTCTATGTCCTCATTTCCTGTTTTGTCTTTTTGATGCGCACATTTGTACGCATGATTTGTATATCATAGCGCATTTTCCGACATTTTTCAACCCTGACAATTGAAAAACTATGTCTACTTATTAACGCTCATGTTACTGTTCCCAGTACCTGTGACCAGCAATGCTCATTTTCCCTATAACGATTAGCACTCTTCCAGATACGCTTCGTGAAGCGCGATCACCCTTTTCATAGCTTCCGGTCCAGGTGCACCGATCGTATTTCTCTTATTAACGCAGGTCTCCATGCTGATCGCATCATAAATATCTTCTTCAAATACCGGAGAGATCTCCTTATATTCTTCCAGTGACATATCATCTAACGCAATCTTCTTATCGATACAATAAAGTACCAGCTTTCCTACGATTCCATGTGCATCACGGAACGGTACCCCGTGATTTACCAGATAGTCAGCTGCATCTGTTGCATTGGTAAATCCGTGTCTGCAGCTTTCCAGCATACGTTCTTTGTTGAACTTCATGGTTGCGAGCATTCCGGTAAATAAAGCCAGGCATCCTTTCACGGTATCGATGGCATCAAATACCAGCTCTTTGTCCTCCTGCATATCTTTATTGTAAGCAAGCGGAATTCCTTTCATTGTAGTCAGGATCGAAGTCAGTGCACCGTATACACGTCCTGTCTTTCCGCGTACAAGTTCGGCAATATCAGGGTTTTTCTTTTGTGGCATGATACTGCTTCCGGTGCTGTAGCTGTCATCGATATCGACAAACTGGTATTCATTAGGAATTCCAGATGATCACTTCTTCTGAGAAGCGGCTCAGATGCATCATAATCGTAGATAGAGCACTCATCAGCTCGATCAGATAATCACGGTCAGACACAGAATCCATACTGTTCAGTGTCGGTCCGTCGAATCCGAGAAGCTCTGCGGTGTATGCTCTGTCCAGATCATAAGTGGTTCCTGCAAGTGCTCCAGATCCAAGCGGACAGGTATTCATTCTTTTGTAAATATCTTTCAGACGCATATGGTCTCTTTTGAACATTTCAAAGTAAGCACCCATATGATGAGCCAGTGTTATAGGCTGTGCTTTCTGCAGATGGGTAAATCCCGGCATGATCGTCTCGGTGTTGTTCCTTCATGATCGCAAGAAGTTCGCGGAGCATATCCACAACCAGTCCTGCAGTGCGGTGATCTCACTTCTTGTATAAAGCTTCATATCAAGTGCTACCTGGTCATTACGTCTGCTTCTTCCTGTGTGCAGTTTCTTTCCTGCATCTCCGATCCGGTCGATCAGATTCGCCTCTACAAAGCTGTGGATATCTTCATATTCCTCTGTAATCTCAAGCTTTCCGCTCTCTACATCCCTGCGGATGCTTTCCAGTCCGTCCAGAATCTGCTGCTTCTCATCGTCTGTCAGGATCCCTGCTTTGCAAGCATCATAACATGCGCCTTGCTGCCCTGGATATCCTGTTTATAAAATTTTTGGTCAAATGAAATGGACGCATTGAAATTATATACCAGTTTGTCCGTTTCTTTTGTAAAACGTCCTCCCCATAACTGTGCCATAGCTTTCCCTCTTTTCTTCAACGTAATTCTGTGCTTTAGTGTACCATAGAATGTCGGATTCTGTAAAGTTCCCCTCTTAACTTTTCACAGAACTTTCCTCTTCCTCCCGAAGTTTCTTTTCCCGTCTCTCTGATTTTGGAATAAATACAGCCACAATAGTCCTGGCGGTAAAGTCCGTAAATCTTTGACAGCTCGGTTGAACGCTTATATCCATTTCTCTTTTTAAAATCCGAAACCAGATAAGCCACTCCATATTCCCCGGCAAGCCGCTCACCAATCTCATTCAGCTTCTGTGCATTTTTCAGCGGACTGATGGAAAGGGTTGTGGTGAAATAATCATATCTGCCTTCTTTTGCAAATCTCGCAGCTTCCCGGAGTCTGAGCTCATAACACCTGAAGCACCGCTCTCCACCTTCCGGAATCATCTCCAGTCCCTTCGCCATCTCGTAAAATTTTTCACTGTCATAATTTCCCGCCTGAAAATGGATCGTATGTTTCGCCGGAAGCTCACGGATCAGCTTCTCCTGTTCGTGGATCCGTTTTTCAAATTCGGATTCCGGAAAAATATTCGGATTGTAATAAAAACCGTAATCTCAAAATATTCCGACAGATATTCCAGCACATAACTGCTGCATGGTGCACAACAGCTGTGAAGGAACAGACGTGGAACCTTCTTTTCCGATACAATCAGTTCTATCTTTTTATCCAGTTCTTTCTGGTAATTCTTTTTCTGCATCTGTTCATCTCTCCTCATATTGCAGATTTGTTTCTTATTATAGTGCAGCTGTTCTCTTCGCACAATATCTTTTCTGCTCTGTTTTTCTTTTTTCGCTCCATTCCAGCCAGATGCACACACGCTTTTTTTAATTTCTCATAAACTGTAAGTAAAAGACTTATGATCGTTTCTGTATCTGGAGGATTATCATGCAATATGCACTGGAACTGAAAAACGTTCATTATGCTTACCATACACTGGAAGGAGAAACCTACGCCCTGAAAGACATCACCTTTTCGGTCCGCGAAGGGGAATTTATTGCTCTGGTCGGTCCCTCCGGGTGCGGAAAATCTACACTGCTCCACCTGATTGCGGGTCTTCTCACCCCGGAAAAAGGTCTCATCAAAATAAACGGCAGCTATCATCCGGACAATACTTCCGGCATCGGATATATGCTGCAAAAGGATGAACTTCTTGAGTGGCGTACCATCTATCAGAACGTTCTTCTCGGTCTCGAGATCCAGCATGCACTGACTGCCCGTTCCGCGCACTGGCAAGAGCCCTTCTTACACAATACGGCCTGAATGCCTTTGCAAATGCAAAACCATCCGAACTTTCCGGAGGAATGCGCCAGAGAGCCGCGCTGATCCGCACGCTGGTCCTGAAGCCGGATATCATGCTTTTGGATGAACCCTTTTCTGCCTTGGATTATCAGACCCGGTTAAATGTCAGTGATGATATCGGGCAGATTATCAAAAAGAGAAAACAGCGATTCTTGTCACCCATGACCTTGCCGAAGCGATCAGTCTTGCTGACCGGATCCTTGTTCTCACAAGCCGTCCGGCAACCATTGGGCAAACGGTCAATGTTTCCTTTTCTGATCCGGGACTTTCCCCGCTTGCCCGCCGCAATGCCCCGGAATTTAAGACTTATTTCAATCTAATCTGGAAGGAGCTGAACCCGGATGAATGAACTTTCAAAAAACCAGCTGCATTACCTGAATATGCGGCGCCGACATAAACGGATCGTTGCCGTTTCCAGAGTCTCCATCCTGCTTGCCTTTCTCTTCCTCTGGGAATTTGCGCAAATACAGGACTCATCGGCTCCTTCATCTTCAGCAGCCCTCCCGGATTGCCCTGTGTTTTCTGGAAATGACCGGTGACGGCAGTATTTTCCGCCATATCGGGTGACTCTTTACGAAACCCTGGTCAGTTTTATCCTGGTGATCTTCTTCAGCCTTTTTGTCACCGTTCT
>SCPN01000103.1_pt1 | contig 132464 bp, 147 predicted proteins | sample 6106831 | NCBI WGS metagenome assembly SCPN01 (sample SAMN10720447, study PRJNA508395) | human gut metagenome | isolation source: Participant 1, 0 month | reverse complement strand
AATGTTAATTGAAAGAAGTTTATCTCTTTTCGGCAAATGCAGTCCGTTGTGATCGTCGATAAATCCTGACGCCTGCAGGTGGGCGTAACAAATCGTGCTGCCGAAGAATTGAATCCCCTTTCATGTCTTTGCTCATGGCGTCGGTTGGATGATGCGATGTCGGAATCTCGCTCAACGACCCAAAGGTGTTGGTAATCGGCTTGTCGGGAAAGAATGACAGGGTGTAGTTGTAGAAACTGCCAGAACTCTTCCCAGGCGCAGGAATAGCCTTGCGTTTGTGATTGTGGATTTGATTTTCAACCGATTCCCTTAATGCCGTCGAACCGCATCAGCCGTTCGACGTCGTAGTCAGTCATTTGCGCCAATTCCTGCACGTTGCGAAGCTGCGGCGATACCCTCACGCTTTCTGGAGTATCGTTATCCAGCTCAACCCGGCCTGGGCACTCTCCAGAACAAACGCTTCAACGTCGGTCACCTTCACCTCCCCACCTCTGGTCATGGTATTTCAGCCATACAGCTCGTCGGTTCCGCACCAGCCGCCCGTCCGTTTATCATGTCCTGCATAATCATAATGTTTACAATTCGAGTAAAGATAACCGATTCTTGGCTTCGTGCCAAATTTAAGCCCGCTTCGGCCCGCCAATTTGTCAATATAATAAACGTTGCGATGAAAGAATCCGAATCGGTAGGTGCGGAACGTGCTTTATCGGAACCACTTTGCTTTGGTAGAATTGTGCTTTCGAGTATAATATACTGACAATCAGCTTAAAATGCTTATTTGTAACATTGTGTCCACAAAAAGTCTCCAGGAGACTTCAACGCGGATAAAGGTGCTCCTGCACATTTGTAAGCCCATGTATATCAACGGTTTGCAACGGTTTTCTATGCTTTTATTCCCGTCGCCTACCGTCATTTTGCACGGTCTTGCGCCCGCCCGTCCTGCTTTTGCCTGCGCGGCCGCCGTATCTCCTTGTACGACAGTACAAAGATAGCGATTTCGGGCGATAAATCCAAATGCGAAGACTTTTGAGATGCAGGCGGATTTTTCTATATTTGTTCGTATGGACAGAGGAGAAATTATCATACCAGACGCCGACGGCGAGACCCGCTTGGATGTTGGTATGGAGGACGACAGCGTGTGGCTGACGCAGGCGCAGATTGCACAATTGTTCGGAACGGAAATTCCAGCGATTTCCAAACATATCCGCAATATTTTCCAAAGCGGAGAGCTGGAGCGCGCGGCAACTGTTTCAAAATGGAAATGGTTCGTCAGGAAAGCGCACGGTGAAACGACGAATTGATACATATAATCTCGATATGATTTTATCGGTGGGGTATCGCGTCAACTCCAAAAATGCCACGCAGTTCCGCATTTGGGCGAACAAAGTGCTGAAAGAGTACCTTATAAAGGGTTATGCTGTCAACAGCCAAGCGAAGATCGAGCAGTTGAGGCGCTAAAGCAAACCGTTCGTTTGCTCCAAAGTTCTGTCTTCAAAGAGGTGACGAAATCCGAGGCGGTCGGATTGCTGCGCGTGATTACGGACTATACTTACGGTCTCGATACGCCCGACCGCTACGATTATCAGCAGTTGGAGGTTACGGCGACTACGGCAGAGGAACCGTTTCATGCGACCTATGAGAATGCGATGGCGGCATTGCAGGTGTTACGGGATAAGTTCGGTGGCAGCGAGCTGTTAGCCCACGAAGGACGAATCGTTCAAAAGCACGATGGGCGCAATTTACCAGACTTTCGGCGGGCGTAATCTATCCGAGCGTTGAGGAAAAGGCGGCTATCTGCTCTATCTGACGGTTAAAACCATTCGTTCAGTGATGGCAACAAACGCATCGCGGCTTTCCTATTCCTTTGGTTCTTGAAAACAATCGGATTTTTACCGTGTTGACGGTTCGCGCCTTTGGATAACAATACACTGGTCGCCCTGACGCTGATGATTGCCGAGAGCCGCACGGAAGAGAAGGATGTAATGACAAAGGTTGTGGGTGAATCTGATCAATAAAACAATTAAAGCATTTATGAATGTGTCGGACTCTTTGTTTGCTGATTTCGAGTACGGAGATCCAATAACGCAAGTTATCAATGCCATTGTAGCTATACCCATAGAATTTTATTGTTATTTCAGAAGAAACCACCTCGCATTTTTGCGTGAGGTGGTTTTGTTACCCTCGTGGCGGAAATTAGCAGGGTAATAAGATATATTATCCAAACTATTTCCCGCTACGATATTTGATGCTAAGTATCAGAGAATTAAAATAGAGTATCACCCTAAATTATGTACAATTTGGTACATTAAAGTATATAATTGGGGAAAATGTTTGTATTATCAATATTTTGAACTGGTAGAGATAAGTTTTTTCATTCAAGAGCTTTGCTATATTTGTAGATGAGAATAATTGATCTTATGGAGTGTATAGTTTTAAATCGAATCAAAGTTATTCTTGCCGAAAAAGTAGAACCAACAAATGGCTTCTGAGCAATTAGGAAAAGATTCCTGTTCGTCTCAAGGGATTATAGAAGCAAAAATCAATGGACAGGAAATTGTTCAGACACCGGCTGAGCAGGAAAGCAACGTAATCAATATTATGGAAGCCGAGGCCTCTGCAGATTGAGGCACCACGCCCCCGAAGAAGCCGCGCGGACAAAGAAGGCGAGAACAGCATGATTGATTTCGATGCAAAGTGATACATCCGATGCTTATCGGCGCCAGCGGGATGCATTTGACAGCGCAGACTATATCTATGAATTGAAATGGGACGGCGAGCGCTGCATTGCCTATCTGGATCCAAAGACCGGTACGGAGCTCCGGAATAAACGAAATCTTAAAATGCTTCTAAAGTACCTGAGCTTACTCATCTACACAAGCAGGTTAAAGCCAGATGTATATTAGACGGTGAGTTAATCATTTTAAAAACGGCAAATCTGACTACTTTGAAATAGAAACGCAGTCTGATGTCTAATCCGTTTAAAATTGAGTTGCTTTCAAAACAATATCCTGCCAGCTTTATACCTTTCGATATTTTATATTACAAAGACAGGATTTAACATTGCTACCGCTTATGGAGCGCAAAAGTATATCTTCCAAAGCGGTAGGTGAGGAAACAGCACGAATGGCCTTATCCAAATACATCGAGGGCCAGGGTATGGCATTTTACACACTCGCCAAACAACAGGACATGGAAGGCATTGTCGCTAAAAGAAAAGACAGTTTTATATAGAAGGTAAAAGAACGAAGGACTGGATCAAAATAAAACCTGATAGACGATGATTTTGTAGTCTGCGGATATATATTTAAGGACAATAATATGATAAGTGTTGTTCTGGGACAGTATGAGCATGAGTACTTATCTATAAAGGTCATGTAACTCTCGGTGTCGGAGGGGAAAATTTTCAGCGTATTAAAGAAGTGCCACAGATCCTCCTCTTTTGCATCTCCGCTTGGTAATGAAAATGCGATCTGGATTGAACCTCAATTGGTTTGTGTCGTAAAATTTATGGAGTACACGGCAAATGGCGGTATGCGGTCTTCTTCAAGGGTCTGAGACCGGATAAGCTCCCAAAGAGTGCTGCTCCTGTGACGGCATTGGGCGGTATTTGACCGCCCTTCCTTCCGTCTTGAGCAGATATGTGACTGTCAGGTACTACCGTTCTCTCATGACCACATGGACGGTGTCTCCCGGCTTTGTTTCCAATCAAAGCACGGATGTCCTTTCTCACCCCAAAATATGGCCAGGAGTTCCCATTCTGACAATGCTTCCTTCGTAGGCTGTCCCGTCAAAATCCACATGCACCTTTACTCTTCCCTTTGCCGAACTCTTTCTTCACATCAAAAGGAATATTTACATAGGCTCCGTCAATATCGGGTACTTTCTGAATTACAGCATCAAATTCATAAATTTTATCATTTATATTTTCACCTCATCCCGTTCCCGCCTTGGTTCACTTCTCGTTTCAGTTCTCCTCAAATATATTTTTTTTTATTCTGCATTTTATTCCCTTTCATGAAATGAGAACCGTTTTTCGTAATATGGACCGGGTGCAGAGCGCCTCTTTTATCTTTTATTTTTCAAAAATTAGCACAAATAAAATAACATTAAAACATTTACAGAATTTTCACGCATTTTGTCTTGCAGAATCAAATAAAATCGATATAATTTAACTAAATAAAGTAGAAATTCTTATCTAATTCGACAGAAAAAGGAGGTAGTGGAAATGCAGCTTGCAGATTCAATTTTCACTTTGTCATTTGACAGCGTCGGTACAATGACCCTGGGGCAATCCTGCTGTTGATTGGTTACTGGATTAAAAGCAAAGTTTATTTTCTGGAAAAATTTTGTATTCCGGCACCTGTAATCGGCGGATTTCTTTTCGTTTTTCTAAACTGTTTATTCTTCATGAGCGGTAGAATAAATCTGGTATTCGACGCCTCTTTACAGTATTTATGTTGGCCTTTTCACGACTGTCGGCCTCGGGGCCAGCCTGAAAGTTCTTTAACAGGCGGCAAGCTTTTATTTATCTACTGGTTTGTAAATGTACTGATCACTGTCCTCCAGACCGGTATCGGTGTTTCTTGGACCGGTTCTTGGACTTGACGCCGCGTACGGTATTGTCTCCGGTCCTGTTGCACTGGTTATGGACACGGAGATACGCGCCATATGGACAGACTCTGGAAGCCATGGTAAACCCTGAGCCAGTCGGTCGGTTTGGCTTCCGCTACCTTTGGATTAATCGTCGCCAGCCTCGTCGGCGGTCCTCTGGGCAGACGGCTGATAGAACGTTATAATCTGACGCCCGATAATGATGATGGTTTCCAAATTGATACCTCCGGATATGACGCCGGTGCACAGCATATCGAAATGGATTATGCCAACACCATGAAAATCTTACCGCACTGATGCTCTGTATGACAATGGGCTCCATGATTGTCGGTTATTTAGGCGGTTTAATCGGCATGGCTATCCCCACCTATGTCGGACCATCTTCGCCGTCTTGGTCCGAAACTTAAATGAAAAGTTTCATTTTACAATTTCAGCATTGATTTCAAATGATCGGGTCGGTGATATCAGTTGGGCTTGCCTGTCCATGGCGTCGCTGACGCTCAAGCTGTGGAATTGGCCGAATTAGCGCGCCGCTGTTAATCGTCCTGCACGCAGACTGTCATACTCGTCGCTTCACTTATTTTGTTGTATTCCGTATTCTTGGGGAAAACTACGATGCCGCCGTTATGTCGGCAGGACTTATCGGTCATGATCCGGTTCAACACCAACGGCCGTAGCCAATATGACAACCATTTACCAAGTATGGGTATCACGTAAAGCGCTTATCATAGTGCCGATTGTGGAGTTTTTTAATTGATGTGTTTTATCAGCCGTTTGTAATCTGGGCATTAATATACTTTGTTATTACATATGGATGATACAAAAATAAAATAGAATAGTGGAAAACAAGGGCAGTTGAAATATTTTTCTTCTGCCTTGTTTTAGGAATGTCTAATGCAAATACAGTTAACGGACGGACATGACTGCCACTCCAATTATATTTCTTCAATACGAGGACTGTCGTAATGACGAGCCCCCGATAAATGGAGTATGTGACCATAGAATTATGTAGATGTGTTTCTACTGCTTTTCCTGTTTTAAATCAATTATCTCCTTAGCCATTTTATGCAGTTCATCTTTTGAAATCTTTTTATTGACATGAAAATCGAAATCGTCCATAGTGCGAACCACCATCAATTAGGGGCGCTAAAACGAAACCTGCACGCCCGCGCACGGGTCACCGCTATCATCAAAAGCCGAAACCCTGCTTTACAAGAATTTCGACTTCTTACCATACAGCTCCCGGCCGGATTCGAACCGGCGACCTACGCATTACGAATGCGTTGCTCTACCAACTGAGCCACGGAAGCGTTTAAAAAATGCTCTGGATTCACTCCAAAGCAGATTCTAAAATGACCTGTCCGGGAATCGAACCCGGGTTTACGCCGTGAGAGGGCGTCGTCTTGACCGCTTGACCTCCAACAGGCCATACTGAGGTGTAATCGAGGGCGACGTGATTCGAACACGCGACCTCTGCGTCCCGAACGCGCATTTCTACCAAACTGAGCCACGCCTCGATACCTTTGGTAGTATAATATAAATATCAGGAAATGTCAACCATTTCCTGAGAAAAATTTAAAAAATTTTTCATGCAATTAATACAATTCCTTAACTGCCTCATTTTTCACCGCTATAGCAAGGTTTTAAGTCATATTGGAAGGTTTGTCTGCGTATATCTGTTACAAATTCCAGCGCAGATATACGCAGATTTTTTTAGCAGGAATTTTCTCCTGTTAAACGATAAGCGGCACGCCCGTGTACAGGTCACCGTCATATAAAAACGCTCCGCGGAGGCTCGCACTGCGGCTTAAACTTCCACTGCCGAAAATCCTAAATCGTCCAGGATCTCCACTGCCTTCTTTTCACAGTGTTCACATCCCTCAATTGTGACTGTTTTTGAATTCAAATCTACCTGATGCTCAATCTCCGCCGCAGTAAGGGCCTTGTCAATCCGGCTTACACAATTGCCGCACATAATTTCTTCGCATTTAAATTTTTTCATTATTTTTATCTCCTTTACAAATTCTTATTATTTCATCAGCTTCTGGATTGTCTTGCACAGCTCTTCCACCGTTTCTTCTGCATTTCCCGCCTCAATCTCATCTATCACACACGTCTTTATATGATTTGACAACAGCACCCTGGAAAAGCCGTTTAAAGCTGCCTGGACGGCAGAAACCTGGTTCAGAATATCAACGCAGTAGCGCTCATCTTCCACCATGGCCTTAATGCCGCGCACCTGCCCCCTCACCCCTGTTTTCTTCGGTCAGGTTCCTGTGCTTATGCCTCTCCTCGTTTCCACAACAGCTCATCCCGTTCCCCCTTTATACAGTTTTTATTCTATTTTGCTTCCCGGCTCCGTCAGCTCAGCCTGAATTTAATCAAGTTTCAGTCCTTTTAGACGCAATGCGTTTGATACTACGCAGACCGAACTTAAGGACATTGCAAAGCCTCCCAGCATCGGGCTTAAAAGCGGTCCTCCAAACAGATACAGCACACCGGCGGCCACCGGTATTCCCAGCGAATTATAGAAGAACGCCCAGAAAAGGTTCTGCTTAATATTCCGGATTGTGGCGCGGCTTAATTTCACCGCTCTGTAGACATCCATCAAATCAGATTTCATCAATACGATGTCACCCGATTCAAGGGCAATATCACTTCCCGAACCGATTGCCGTTCCCACATCAGCCTGCACCAGCGCAGGAGCGTCATTTATGCCGTCTCCTACCATCATAACTGTTTTCCCCTGACTTTGCAAGTCTGCCACAGTTCCCGCTTTATCACCCGGCAGCACCTCCGCTATCACATTGTCAATATGTGCTTCATGTGCAATATATTCAGCCGTTTTGCGGTTATCACCGGTGAGCATATATACTTCCAGCCCCAGGCTCTTTAACTTATCAATTGCATGTATGCTGCTTTCTTTTATTGTGTCGGCCACACAGATGATTCCGGCCATTATTCCATCCACAAGGATAAACATCGGTGTCTTTCCCTGTTCTGCATAGATTCCAGCCTGATTCGTGAGGGCCGAAATATCTGACTGCCCTCCGCCTGCGTTTCACCGGAGGCTGCGAGGGCTTCCAGCATTCTGATATTGCCGATCCGGATTTCATGCCCCTCCAGGACGGCCTTAATACCGGATCCGGTAATACTTTCAAATTCCTCAGGCCTTGCAAGTGACAGGCTCTTCTCCCTGGCCTCCGCCACAATTGCTTCTCCCAGCGGATGCTCCGACATCTGTTCGCAGCTGGCGGCAACGCGAAGCGCTCCGACGGTTTCCAGCCCTGTTCCGCAAAAATATCCGTGACCTTTGGTTTACCCTCCGTAATTGTTCCCGTCTTATCCAGAACAACGGTATCTACTTTGTGACCAATTTCCAGCGCCTCCCCGCTCTTAATCAGTATACCGTGGCTGGCCCCGACGCCGGTTCCCACCATGATGGCCGTCGGTGTCGCGAGTCCGAGTGCGCAGGGGCAGGCAATGACGAGGACGGCCACAAATATAGTCAGTACAAAGGCCATGTCTTTTCCACCGGCAACAAGCCATAAAAGAGCCAGCTGCAATCGCTATGCCCATGACAGCAGGAACAAAAACCCCGGCCACACGGTCCGCCAGCTTCGATATCGGCGCTTTTCTGCCCTGGGCATCCTCCATCATCTTCACGATTCTGGCCAGAGTGGTATCACCGCCTACATGGGTGACCTCCACTTCCATGGCGCCGTTATAATTCATGCTTCCGCCTATCAGACTGTCTCCCACGCTCTTTTCGACCGGAATGCTCTCACCGGTCAGCATGGACTCATCCACGCTGCTGCTTCCCTTTACAATAGTGCCGTCAAGAGGGATTCTGTTGCCCGGTTTGATCAGGATATGATCGCCAGCCTTCACCGAAGAGGTTTCCACCTCGCGCTCCTCACCGTTTTCGTACAGAATCGCCGTATCAGGAGCCAGCTCCATCAGTTTTCTAATGGCTTCGGAAGTTTTCCCCTTGCTTCTTCCCTCCATATATTTACCCAGCATTACCAGGGTTACCACCACCGCTGCCGATTCATAGTACAGGGAGTGGACGGCCATCGGGTCGCTGAACGCCTTAAACGTCATTACCAAACTGTATATAAATGCACTTCCGGTACCGATTGCCACCAGGGAATCCATGTTAGGATTGCCTTTAAACAATGCCCGAAGTCCCACCAGATAAAATTTCTTTCCGCAAATTAATACAGGAACCGTTAAAATCATCTGAATCAGGGCGAAATTCAACGGGCTTGCATGCATATCGATGATATCCGGCACCGGCATAGGGAACGGCACCATATGTCCCATCGAAATATATAAAAGCGGCACCGCAAAACAGATTGCCACAATCAGCCTCTTTCTGCCGGCTTTAAGCGCTTCCTCCTGCCTGGCAAACGTCTCCTCCTCTTCCGCCATTCTATCTTGTTCGTCGGGAACCAGCATCGCCTTAAAGCCAGCCTTATCCACTCTCTTCTATCATCTCCTGAGTCACCATTGCTTCATCGTAGGTGATCGTCATCTTAGCGGTCGTCAGATTGACATTGCTTTCCTGCACCCCTTCCAGACGCCTGGTCACCCGCTCTACCGCACTGCTGCATCGCACTAACGACATTCCGTCTATGTTGTATATTTCCGTTTTCATAGATTATCTCCCTTCATTACATATACCCCCTATAGGTATATTAATCATATATGATTTTTTCCCAATTGTCAAGCATCTAATGAAGATTTAGTTAAGCAGGTGAGGACGCCGCCGGTACGGCCGGCGGACGGGGTGGTGGAGTGTGTATATGAGTCTTTCGTCCCGGGGTTTGGCATCGCTGGAGAAGGAGATACTATGGTTTTGTTTTCGCAGGCGGAGCCGGAGAATGATATCCGGCTGGACTGCTTCTTCGAGGGATAGCTCTAAGGCAGAGGAAGGCAAAGCCCCCCGGGGTTACGGACAAATTCGCTCCGAACTCCGAATGAGTTCGAAGCTCAAGTTGTCCAGGATTTTGCCCTTGTAGGGCTAAAATCCGCCCGGCGCGCTTTGTCTCCCTCTGCCTAAGAGCTATCATCTCTCGGTCGAACGTCCTTCCGGATATCATTCTCTCCTTCTCCGCCGGAAGATGTCGGCAGTATCTCCTTCTCCCGGAAGGTTTTCGCCGGAACGAAAGACTCCGCCGGTGTATCGGCCCGTCCGCTGGCCTGCGGCCGCTGAGTGTCTCACGCGTTAAATGCGGGGGCGGACCTTGTCGCGGCCACTCAGCGCTTCCGTGTGCGGGAAATACGATAAGCCTTCAATGCGCCTTTATTAAAATAGTGGAAGATTTGATATCAGCCAGTCGGAAATACATAGCGGCCGCGACAGGGTCCTCCCCATTTAAGGTTAGAGACAATCAGCGCCCGGAACGGACCATGTCCGGTGCCGCAAAATCTCCACCTGAGTCTTCCGTCCCCGGCGGAAACCTGATCGGGGGAATCCGGCGGAATCAATTCTGGAGGGGACATGGAAGCCCATCCGTGCTTAATGAGGTTTTTTCGAATTTAGCACGGCTATGCGCTTCGAAGAGTGCAAACGGTCCCCGTAAGAATTCATTCCGACCGGATTCCCCTCACGACACCTCCAACCGGGGACGGAAGACTCAGTCATATCCCTCACCACACCGGACATGGTCCGTTTCGGACGCGTCCTCCTAACCTCCGTTAAATATCCATCTAAACTGTTTCGTTATCAAGAATCTCCATACTTTCCGAAAATATACTGTATCCGAATATCTGAACCGGATAATGCATACAAAAAACTGCGGCATGGCAGGAACATGTTAAAGTTCCGTACCATACCGCAGACTGTTATTTCTTATCCGAAAATGACTCCCAGCACACCGTAAGACAGGATAGACATAATGACCGTAGCGATTACAATGCCTATTAATATTGCTGCAAATGCTGTTTTAAAACGCACTCTCAAAAGCGCCGCTATCAAAGAGCCTGTCCAGGCTCCCGTACCAGGGAGGGGGATCCCTACAAAAAGCACAAGTCCCCAAAATCCATATTTCTCAATCTGGTCTTTTTTACTCATCGCCTTATTCTCCAGCCACAAAGCAATTGGCCGGAACACCTTCACCAGCTTCATCCAGTCCAGTATCTTTCTGATAAGGAGCAGAATAAACGGGATTGGCAGAATATTTCCGATAATGCAGATTGGTATTGCCTGCATAATCGGTACATTGAGAAGTGCCGGCGAAGCCAGAAGTCCTCCCCTCAATTCCAGTATTGGTACCATGGAAATAATAAAAATAACTGCCTCTTTTGAGATAAACTCAGAAAGATTGGCCGTAAACCACTGTACTAATGCGTCCATTCTATCTCCTATTCTTCGTTTTCGCTGTCTTCCTCTGCGAAGATGGATTCATCTGCCGCCGTTTTTACCGGAAACTGCAGTCCTGGTTCTTCACTGTCCTCATCCTCTGAGGCGCCTGCCATTTTATCCTCCATAGGAGCACCGCACTTACTGCAATACAGGGCCTCTCTCTACCTTGGCTCCGCACTCGCACAGACTCTGGTTCCTTCCAGTTCTGCAATTTCGTCTTCCAGTACAGCCATCTTAATCAGACCCGCCTGGATAATCTTGAATTCATCGGCGTACTCATCTTCCAGCGCTGCTTCGTGCCTGTCATAGTATGCCTTTCCAAGACTGATATATGCTTTATTAACTTTTTCCTTTTCTGCTGACAATTTTGATTTGAGCTGGATTACGCCTGTGATATCCTTCACTTTATTGGCTGCTTCCTTGCTCTTATCACTGATTACTTTACCAAGTTCATCTAAAAATGCCATTCATTTCCTCCTCTACAGGATATTTTTCCTCACTTATTTTATCCTGTAAAGGAGAGAAAGTCAATCAAAAGTAAAACCGGGCCACTTAAGGCAGCTTCTAATAGCCCCACATTACATCATTTTTCATATTTTCTTCCGTCAATTTAAACGTTTCTTTTACAAAATCCGGAATCTTGTCGTAGTCAAACCGCAGTCCGTATCTGACATATTCCGTCTCCTGTTCTCTTCCATCTATACTCTCCGTCTGCACTGTTTCAGGCATGGCAGCCGCATCAAACTCGTCTTCCGTCTGCCCCCGCTTGACCGACACATAGGCAGTCAGATTCACCCCGGTAAAGGTATTATTCAGATAATTTGTACAGTTCAGGCTGTCAGACAGGGAGCTGTCAAGGATCTGGCGGATCTCGTTCTTATCAGTTACCGTGACCTTCCAGCTTCCGCGCTCTTTTGAATAGACACCTTCCATTTCAGCAGACGGTATCTCTTCCACGTCCTCTTCACTTCTGTAGTATTCCATAACAATCTTATCCACCTTGTCTGCTGTCAGGAATTCTCCCACATCAACCCCGCATTCTTTCAGCAGGCTGATTGTTTCCGTAAAGGACGGATAGATCGGATAATAAAATTTTCTGTTAAACACACTGAAGTCGCGCTTTTTTTCTCTGAGCGTATCAATCATTTCCTGCATCTCGCCCGTTTTGAACTGAATTGTTGCAATCGGGCTTTCTTCTCTTCTTGTTTCGGCAGTCAGGCCTCTTAACTCCTTCTGATACGCCTCCAGAATCCGAGCCTTCATTTCGTCATTCTTCAGGTTCACATGACTGAAATCACCGTATTCCTCATAATTGATTCCGGCCACATCCGACGCCTGATAAGAAAGAATCGGATAAACTTCCGTCTTATATTCCTCACTGTCATAAATTTTGTCGAGCGCTCCGCTTACCGCTGACAGATTCATATTATAGCGGCGCAGCACAGTTTTTCCGCCCTTCAGATGATAAGCAACCACTACCTCGTCAATCGTTTCGTCACTCGAATCACGGTAATAATAGCGGCCGCTTCTAAGGATGCCGTGGTTTCGTTTCTTTGCCTGTTCGGCATCGGTAACGCCCCTTTTTCCTATTTCAATCACCGACGTTACATCAGCCAGTTTCATCTCCTTCACCAGTTCTCCTGCTGATTTCGATTTCCAGCTCACATAATCATAGCCCCTGGAATCACTGTTCAGCTCCAATTCAGACAAATAGTCTTCAAGAAAATCCGCGTCCATCCGCCTGCAGTAAATTCCTGCCGCTTCCATCTTGGATTCAGAAGGCACATAAGAGTCAAATCCCGACAAATCAAACCTGAAAAATGCAAGGATTGCCAATGAGCAGACTGTACAGAGTGCAAATTGTTTTTTATGTGCAAACAGTCTTCTGAAATCAAAGTTATAAATTATTTCAATAATAGCGTAACTGATTACAAGTCCGCAGACCAGACCGAAAATGCTCCATCCGTCGCTTCCCATCATTTCTCTGAAAATCAGGCTGCCGGTGAGTGCAATCGGCACTACAAGGAGCAGCTTGATAACCGGCTGGCTTTTTCTGAATGCCATGGCGCGCCCGGCTGCCTCGGAAGGTCTTTTCTTATACAGAAATACACAGAGCGCGATAAGAAGTACGGTTACTGCAACCGCCCACAGCGCCATTGAGCCTGCTTTTTCCGGTTCTGATACCGCTCCGATATACCAGGCTGCCGGTGATGATTTTTGCAAAAGCTCTACGAATCTGTTCCCGTCCTGGTAAAAGGTAATATAATAGCTGCTGAAATAGCCGATAAGTAGCATGACCGTTCCCGGTCCCCACAGGAAAAACACTGCGGATCCAAGCACATTGACAATGGTATTGCCGGTCATCAGAGCAGCCGCTATCACTACCGTATACATTAACAAAAAGAACGACATATGGATACAGTAAGTCTTTAACACCTCTCCCCACGGGAATATCTGCCCGGCTTTCACCTGAATCATTAATGAAGATATCAAAAGGGATATCAGATAAGGCACAGCCGTATAAAGGACGCCGTTCAGATATACGGCAGTAAATAATCTTTCACGTTTTACCGGAATTGCATGGTAAAAATCGGTTTTCTTACGCGAATGCAGATACGCAAATCCCGAAATACCGCAGACTACGGCAAAACGATAAGAAAAACCAACATGCCATTATCTATTGCAGTCCAGCTTAAGTATCTTTCCTGGAAGCGCTGCTTTATCACCTCGACTCCCTGCGCTTCCCTCTCCCAAACGGCATCGATTCTGTCCTGGTAAAGATAACTGCTGATTAACAGCGCCGTCTGCACCGGAAATGTAAAAAAGAATATTAATGATATCAAAGCGACTGTCCAGAGGCGCTGTTTCGTGTTTTCTTTCATCAGATTAAAAAATAAGTTTTTTGATGTCATATCCTGTCACCTCCGTTTCACTGATAAAGATTTCTTCCAGGGAAAGAGGAATCAGTTCAAAAAATACCGGATGGAAGGTCTGCATAACCGCTTCTATCTCTTCCTTTTTCCCCTTATGGTCAGAGTCAGCAGGCTCCCCCTGCGTTCCGTCCTGATAATGTCAATTCCATGCAGATTTTCCGGCTCTGTACCCGGAAGAAGTACACATTGAACCTTATGGATATTCAGCTTCATATCATCCAGATCCTTTGACAGCAGAATTCCTCCTTTGTGGAGCAGTCCTACGTGGTCACAGATATCCTCCAGCTCCCTCAGGTTATGGGAAGCAATAATCGGAGTCAGGTTCCTCTCCTCCATATCATTGGCAAAAAGGCTTTTCACTGTCTGCCTCATAACCGGATCCAGCCCGTCAAAAGTCTCATCGCAGAATATATAGTCTGTGTTGGCACAAATTCAAGAAGAACGGAAGCTGTTTCTTCATTCCTTTTGAAAATGTATTTACCTTCCGCCTTGCATCCAAATCGAAATTGGAAAGCAGGCCGAAAAATCGCTTTTCGTCAAAATTCCTGTATACATTTCTGTAAAACTTCATCATCTCACCCGGAGTCGCGTTATTCAAAAAATACTGCTCATCCGATATATAGAAAAATTTTGATTTTACCTTATCATTCTCAAAAATGTCTTCTCCGTCGATCGTAACTCTGCCCTCATCCGGTTTCAGTATTCCGGCAGCCATTCTGAGAAACGTACTCTTTCCTGCACCATTCGTGCCTATCAATCCAAATACGCGCCCTCTCTGATTACTGCATTAATATGATCAACGGCTTTGATATCGTCAAATCGCTTTGTCAGGTTGATTGCTTCAATCATCCGTTTCTCCTCCTTTTTCCTCCCTCTTGCCTCCAAGAGCCGGTTCCGTCATCTGATTCTTTGTCACCGGCTCATGTACGGCAGTTAACGTCGCCTCCGCAGCCGGCAGAATTGCGATTCTTTTACCGGAGCCGCAGTTCCTGCCGCTGGCCGCGGCCTCCTGTCACTGCTGCCATAGAACTGTATCACCTGCTCCTGAAATTGAAGCATCGTGACTCCCGTTCCCCTGGCCTCCTCCACAAGTCTGCCCAGTCTCACAAAAATTTCTTTTTTTTTCTGTTCACGAATTTGGTGATTCTCGGCCACAAAACTGCCTCTGCCCTTTACCGAATAAATATACCCCTGCCGCTCCAGTTCCGCATAGGCTCTCTGTATTGTGTTGGGATTAATCGACAATTCCGTTGCAAGGCTGCGTACAGATGGGAGCTGGCTGTTCTGCTCCAAAATTCCTCGCACCATCAGCTCAGACAGTTTTTCTACAACCTGTTCATATATAGGTCGCCGATCTTTATAGTCAATCAGAATCATAGGCTCCTCCTTTCCCGTATTATTTAAATTAAGTGTATTAATTCATTTAATACACTTAGTATACGAGAGAAGCGGTCCGCTGTCAAGCGGCCGCTCCTTACATTTTTCTTAACCTGATTAATTTATGTAGGCTTATCAGCCTGCTAACGATTAGTTAGCTGTGCTCTCCTCAATCAGAGCTGCATCGTCGGATTCTGCCGCAGCATCTTCAGCCTGGCTCTCTGCTGCCTCTGTCTCCTCTGTGTCAGCTGCTTCTGTGATATCTTCTGCTGACTCAGAATTAACTTCCTCTGTGTTCTCCTCTGGTGCTGCTGTCTCCGGAGCTTCAGTTGTCTCTGCCTCGGTTACGGCTGCTGTTGTAGTGCCTGCATCGGTTCCGCCGCAAGCTGTCAGGGCGGTAGCCGCTAACATTACACTCATCATCATTACTGCTGCTGGTTTCACTAAATTTTTTTTCATAATTACATCTCCTCTTTTTTTGAATCAATTTACTTAATTCGTGGTACGCCAGTAATGATAATTTGAAATTGTGTCAAAATTGTGACCAATCTATTAATGAAGAATAAAATTATCTTCCTTTTTTTTCGAAAAAGGAAAGAATTCGTAAGAATATATTTTTAACACCCTGATTTTATCAGGATTATCCGCCTGTTAATTCTTAATTTTTTTATTGAAATTCTGTCATGTAGGGGCGGTACCTCAGAGCCAGATGGCCTCTCTGGCAGACATAATTTTCTCTTTCTTTGATTGCGACACTGTCAAAAAAGATTTTCCAGAGTGTTTCATACTCCTTCCGATCTGATTTCTCCGACAGTTTTTCCAGTCTTTTCCCCTCCTCGCCGGACAGAATGTACCAGCCTGTATTGGGAGTATATATGACAGCCTTCTCCCGGATTTCATCATAAATGATAAACCGCTCCGGCCTCAGCCGATCCGAAAAATGAAGGGCCAGCATCGGAATAACGTCATTCTTTGGCACAATCCTTGAAAAGGACTTTATTCTCCAGTTCAGAAAACCGGAGAAACTCCTTCATATTATGGGCCTCATTCTGTATGTGGCGGTTTATTCGGAATATCTCATGGACAGCAGGTATATGGAGACTTTCCGTAATCTGCTTTCCTATATGGAATCCAAAAATCAGAAATCGGTAAATTATGTCTGCCTTCTCCGGTTCATAACTGAGAGACGCCCTGTAAATCCAGCCATACGCTTCCCTGTATATCTTTTGTACAACAGCTTGTATCACCTTATCTACCTTTTCTTCGGTGACCTGCACATCGCGGTATTTTGCAAACAACTCCATATTATAGGCTCCCTGAAGCTGCAGTCTGACATTGTCATGCCCCAGTCTGCTCATCCAGGCATCATAAACGCCGCAGAGTATGGAGTCAAAATCATCTTTACATATAAATATAACCATATTACATCTCCCCCGTTAAGACAGATACCCTTTCCTCCGCAGGAGGCGCTGCCTCCATATGGAAATCATCAAACAGAGACATCTGCCTGAACAGCCCCTTTTGCTCAAGCTCCCAGTTTCGCCGCTTCTCCTCTCCCACTATCTGGTTTGCGATGGCATCTTCCGAAAGCTTCACCGGATACATCATTTTACCGGAGCAGGTTATGAAATATACCGCTCTTTTTAAAACAACCCCCATCTTTTTTAAATCTTCAAATCTTAAGACTGCCTGCTTCCTGGCGGCGACAATCCGCATCGCAGATTTAGTCCCGATTCCGGGCACCCTCAAAAGAGAGGCATAGGGAGCATGATTTACCTCCACCGGAAATTCCCCCAAATTTCTCAGCGCCCAGTCACACTTGGGATCCAGAAACACATTAAAATTAGGCTTATCCTCTGATAACAGTTCGGAGCGTGAAACCCATAGTATCGCAGGAGCCAGTCCGCCTGATAGAGCCGGTGTTCCCTTAGAAGCGGCGGTCCTCCCGGCAGAGCCGGAAGAAGGCTGTCATGATTCACGGGAACAAAGGCAGAGTAAAAGACTCTCTTAAGCCCGAAATTCTTGTAAAGCGCCTCTGCTACCGCCATCATCTGATAATCACTCTCCGGTGTGGCTCCCACAATCATCTGAGTACTCTGACCGGCAGGCACAAAATACGACTTATGATTAGATACACGGCCCACGCCATAATTACCATACACAGACTTTCCCGGAATAACTGCAGGGCGTTCGGCATCCGCTCCGGTGCCGGAACGGGACAGTACCGGCGTTGACGCGCCGGCAGCCTGCGGCAGGCTTTCCGAAAGCTCCGTCCGCGGCCCCGGAGTTTTACCGGCGGGCGCAGTCCTTAAAGAGTCTGTGAGAAATCCAGGCGGCAATATAATCCCCTTCTTTTCCAGGAGCCCTTCACGGGCCATCTGATTTACAATTCCCCTCTGAATCTGCCGCATCGGCTTTAATATCTTATCCCTTGTCTTTCCCGGCGCCAGCTTCCTCAGCCCTTCGGCGGTTGGAAGTTCCAGGTTCACGCTCATCCTGTCTGCCAGGAAACCGGTCATCTCAATCAGGGTCGGATCGGCTCCCGGTATCGCCTTCACATGAATATAACCGTTAAATTTATGCTCATTGCGCAGCAGATAAAGAGTTCTGTAAATTTGCTCCATTGTTTTATCCGGTGTGTCAAGAATTCCGGAGCTGAGGAACAGCCCCTCAATATAATTCCTCCGGTAAAACTCCATCGTCAGGCGGCAGACTTCCCCGGGTGTGAACGCAGTGCGGACAGTATCATTGGAACGTCTGTTCACACAGTACCTGCAGTCATAGATACACTGGTTCGTGTAAAGAATCTTCAGGAGAGAAATGCATCTGCCGTCGGCAGCAAAGCTGTGGCAAAGTCCGGCTTCACTTGCGCTTCCGATGCAGCCGTCCTTCCCCTTCCTTTCCACTCCGCTGGATGTACAGGCGACATCATACTTAGCTGCATCCGTTAAAATTTTGAGTTTTTCTTCTATTGACAGATTCTCCTGTATCAGCATTAACTTTCTCCTTTATATAAGCAATGAACCGCATTGTGATAATCCATTGTACTGCTTGTCACCGGCACATCACTGCACAGATTTATAAGAACATTTGTTCTATCCTCATTTTATCACATTCTGATTTTGATAGCAAGAGTTTTTTCGAACATTCGTTCTTTTTTATGAGACATTATTCCCTACCGCCGCAGGCATTGGCTCACTTAGCGAGTGTAACGAGCTTAGTGAACAAGCCCTCTTTAGAGTTGCGATCCTCCGCGGAGCGTTTTTTATTTAACAGGATTACTTTCCTGTTAAATAAAACGGCCTTCGCAGGACACTCCTGCAAAGGCCGGATAAATCGGCATTCAAAGCTGATTTTATTTTTTATTCTTTACGCCCCGGTCAATCATTCTGAGAATAAACTCTACCGTACCGTCGATTCCATAACTTGCACTGTTAATACAGAGATCATAATTATTAGCATTGCCCCACCGGCGGCTTGTATAAAAATTATAATAATGGGAATGCTGCCGATCCAGGTGTTTCAGAAGACGCCTTGCCTTCTTCTCCCCCATTCCGTTATGGATTTCCATTGTGTGGCGCACCCTCTGTTCAAAGGGCGCCGTGATGTAAATACTGATATGCGGGATTCTGTTATTCGTCATAATTGCATCACCGCAGCGGCCCATAATGATAAAGTCTTCTTTTCTGGCCATATCGCACAGCAGGTCACTCTGATTAAAGAATATGGCATCTTTCTTGGAAAGGCCGTGATATCGGCTGAATTCACGCATTCTCTGCCGAAGAGTCAGGCTCTTTGTCTGTTCAAATGCACTGGCCAGATTCGGATTCAGATCCGGATTGCTTGAATAGCCTATCGAATCGCGGACCGTATCCTTCTCTGCCTCCAGCCGCTTTAACACAGCCTCAAATATTTCGGCATCATAATAGTTGATTTTCAATTTATCGGCCAGTTTGAAGCCGACATCAATGCCGCCGCAGCCATACGTCCAGCTAATGCAGATAATCAGGTGATCTTCGCTGGAAAAACGGTCCTGGAGATTGAATGCGTTCAGCTTCGCCATCTCCGGATCGATAATATCACCACTCACAAAGCTGGTAGGAAGGCTCATTACTTCCTGAAGAATCCGGTTGTATTCCGTCATAACCAGCTTCCGCTCTTCTTTATCCTTAATCGTGCGGGCCATGTTGGCAATCAGCGCCAGTTCACTCCGCATCAGATGGCCCTGGGGCCTGGTCAGCATTGTATTAACCAGTTCATCCACACAGCTTTCGCGGTTCCTGTTAAAAACTCGGCCCAGGGAAGAACCTAACTGAGCATAAACCTCCGCATCCAGATCGTAGATACGCTCCGCCAGTTCCCGGAGCTGCTCTTCATTATTTAACATCGTTCATCCCCCTCCCTATAAAAAGAACAATATCATATCCAGTGCAAAGACCGGAATCAGAATTGCGAGCGACCAGAGAAGATAGCCAAAAAAGGACGGCATGCGGACACCGTTCTCATCCGCTATAGATTTAACCATAAAATTGGGAGCATTGCCTATATAAGTATTGGCTCCCATAAATACGGCTCCGGCCGAGATTGCCATCAGCATCTGTAACGGCACAACCCCCAGAGCCGTTGTCATTCCCTCCGTAAAATCAAGCGCTCCTGCCGTGGTCAGGAATACAAGATAGGTCGGCGTATTATCCAGAAAGCTGGAAAGGAGTCCCGTGCTCCAGAACATTTGGTACGGCTCCGTAATGCCCAGGCTGCCGCCATTGGCTTTCAAAAGCATGAGAGCCGGCTGCATTGTGATAAAAATTCCCACAAATAAAACGGCAACCTCACGGATAGCGCTCCATGTAAAATGGTTCTCCCTCCGGATCTCCGAATCCGTAGTTTTAAAGGAAAGTAATGCAGCCAGCAAAATAATAGCAATTTCAATCAGCGCCGGATATCCCAGGCTTACTTCCCCAAAAATATGAATTCCCTTCACATTTCCCGCCGCATCCTGAAACGCCGGATGTCCCGGCAGGGTACCGCTCAAAATAACTGCTGCCACAATCATAATCAGAAAAATCAGATTATGCGCTCCCCTGATCTTAACCTCCGTACCGGGCTTACTGATATCCGGTTTCAGGCCGAGGGCAATATCCTTGCGGTATGCACGCCTGTCCAGCCAGTAAAACAGGAACAGCAGCACTGCCATATTAAAGATAAGAAGCGGAAAAAGCTTCAAACTCCAGAAAAAGGGGACACCTCTCATAAAGCCCATCAGCAGGGGCGGATCCCCAATCGGGGTGAGACAGCCGCCTATGTTGGAAACCAGAAAAATAAAAAACACAATAATGTGGCGTTTCCTTTTTCTCCATGAATTCATCTTGATGACGGGGCGGATCATCAGCATGCTTGCGCCGGTGGTGCCTATCCAGCTTGAAAGCAGCGTTCCCAGAGCCAGCAGCCCCACGTTTACCCTGGGCGAGCCTGCCAGGTCCCCGGACATCGTAATGTTGCCGGAAACACAGAACAGGCCGAAAAGCAGGATTATAAATGTCAGATAATCGTTCACGATGCATTCCAGAACGGTCTCTAATGCAGTCTCTGCACTAAATGAAAGAGCGAATGGAACAATAAAAAGCAATGACCAGAAAATCACCGCATGCGGCTGATGCTCTTCCCACCACTCGGCCTTAATCAGCGGCAGCACCGCAATACACAAAGAAGTCCGGCAAAAGGGATACACAGCCAGATTGGTACGGCTGTTTTCTCACTGCCGGCCACATGTTCTGCCGCCAGAGCCGTCATCGGACTGAAAAACAGCATCAGTGCCAGGCTCCCGCAGAAAGCAGTCAATTTTTTCACCTCAAAAATCCTCCCTATCCTTTTCCGAACTATTTTTATAGTTCAGCCAATAATTATAACAACTTTATCAACGAATTACAACCGCAGATTCTGCAATGACAGCAAAGAGCTTCAAAATCCGGATTTTCGGCAAATCTATTTATTATTTATGAACGTATGGGAGCCTTTTTCTGTCTGCGGCGGGTCGCTTCAGCGACATTATTCCCTGCCGTCGCAGGCATTGGCTCACTTAGCGAGTGTAACGAGCTTAGTGAACAAGCCCTCTTTAGATTTGCGATCCTCCGCGGAGCGGTTTTATTTAACAGGAGAACTTTCCTGTTAAACGATAGCCTGCACGCTCTGCGTACAGACCACCGTCTTCAAATAAAAATACTGTCCGGCTAAGGCCGGACAGTAAATAAATTTATTTTCAGTTATCTGCTAATCCGGCGCACGCCTAAAAGCCGCTTTGCCTTCCTTATTGCCTTGCCGGTTTCTGTCTCAGTTTCTGTAACCGTCCGGATTCATCGACTGCCATCTCCAGGAGTCTTCGCACATTTCCTCTATGCCGCGCTCTGCCTCCCAGCCAAGTTCCTCTTTCGCCTTAGTTGCGTCTGCATAGCAGGTTGCGATATCCCCGGCGCGTCTCGGCTTAATCTCATAAGCAATCTCTCTGCCGCTGGCTTTGCATAAGCTTTTACCACGTCAAGGACACTGTAGCCGTTCCCTGTTCCCAGATTGTAGATGGTAACCCCTGCCTTCTCTTCAATCTTCTTCAGGGCTTTGACATGGCCTACCGCTAAATCCACTACATGGATATAGTCACGCACTCCGGTACCGTCGGGTGTAGGATAGTCGTCCCCAAAAACTCCGAGGCATTTCAGCTTGCCTACTGCGACCTGCGCAATATACGGGACAAGGTTGTTCGGAATCCCCTTTGGATCCTCGCCGATTAAACCGCTCTTATGAGCTCCGATTGGATTGAAATAGCGCAGCAGAACAACGTTCCATTCCGGATCGGCCACATGCAGGTCCGTCAGAATCTGCTCAAGCATGCTCTTCGTCTGTCCGTATGGGTTCGTTATCTTTCCCTTCGGACACTCTTCCGTAATCGGTACGAATGCCGGATCTCCGTAAACAGTAGCCGAGGAACTGAATACGATATTCTTAACGCCATGGTTCCTCATAACATCGCAGAGGAGCAGCGTTCCGGTAATGTTATTATGATAATATTCCAGTGGCTTTTGAACAGACTCACCCACCGCCTTCAGTCCTGCAAAATGAATCACGGAATCAATGTTCTCCTTATCGAATACAGCCTCTATGGCAGGCTTATCCAATAAATCAGCCTCATAGAATTTCACCTGTTTCCCTGTGATTTTTTCTACACGTCTTAAGGATTCCTCGCTGGAATTACTGAGATTATCCACCACTACAACCTCATATCCTGCGTTCAGAAGCTCTACACACGTATGGCTTCCTATATAGCCTGCACCGCCTGTAACTAAAATTGCCATAATCAACATCCTCCTTCTCGCAATGAAAAACGCGTTCCGCAAATTTTTCACTGCCATCAATCAAAACTTCAAGCTCAGCTTTCATTATATACGGAGGATATTTATAATACAATCAGAAATATTGCGATAAATTATCGAATTTATGCTGTCTTTTTCCAGGCGGCCGGTTCGGCAACCGGCCTTCTGCATATTTTGCAGAAACCGGTTTGCTGACAGACGCAAATCGTCCCCGACATTCAAAATTTCCGGTTCACCCATTCTTCTCAAATTCCAGCCTCAGTTTTTCCAGGGCCTTCTTCTCAATACGGCTGACATAAGAACGTGAGATTCCCATTTTACCGGCTATCTCTCTCTGAGTGCGTTCCTGCTCCCCAAAGAGTCCGTACCGCATGCTCAGTACCTCCTGCTCCGTGTTTTTCAGACATTTCCGATAGGCATCATAGAGTTCAGAGACATCCTGCTCCAATATAATCGTCTCCAGGGCAGCTTTATCATCCGCTTCGATCACATCGATCAGGTTAACGGTCTCTCCATCCTTATCAACTCCTATGGGGTCATATAAGGAGACATCTTTGGAATGCTTTTACCGGCGCGAAACAGCATCAGAATCTCGTTTTCCACACATTTCGCTGCGTAAGTAGCCAGTCTGGAGCCGCGGTCCATCTTAAACGTATTCACGGCTTTGATCAGCCCGATTGTCCCAACCGACAGAAGGTCTTCCATCTCATAATCAGTATATTGATACTTTTTTATGACATGGGCCACCAGCCTTAAGTTACGTTCAATCAAAACGGCCTTGGCTTCTTCGTCTCCCTCTTTGCAGCGTTTTAGATACTCACGTTCTTCACTGGCCGTCAATGGTTTTGGAAAGGTTTTCAAAGAAAGCCACCTCAAAGCTACGTTAATCTATCTTATGCGCTCCGGGAGACTTAAGTGCTTTTACAACTTTTTACAGGCTGGTACTATTTTAGCAGAAACCATAAATCCGTTTATCTGTGAGATACGGCCTGTTCCAATAATGATTCATTGACAGACGCGCAAACGGGATCCGGCCAACCGCCGGATCCCTATTCTCTGTCATCGTTTTATAGTTCATGGCCTGTTCTTAAGCTGTTCCATCTGTCTGAGAAAGATTGCCTCATTCTCCTCTGCCGATTTGGTCGGATCGCTGCTTTCATAGAGAGGACACGGCAGCCGGCGGCATTTTCCGCAATGGGGCAGTTTCTTTTTATATGTACAGCATTCATAAATCCTGCAGATTTCTTCCCCTGTATATTTAAGCCAGAACGGCTTGCCCTGTATCTCATCACATCCGGCACACCTGTCCTCCTCTGTCCCGAAATACTCACAATCCGTGCAGTCAACTCCGCACAGGCTGATCGACTCTGTTTTCCGCTTTACGGAATATACATGATGCGGCATCGTAACACCTTTATAGTGCTTAACAATCGTATCCCTGTACCTCATACCGTTTCTCTGTGCCACCTTCTGGGAAGCGGTATTGCTGTCCCTGATGATGGAATAGACTTCTTCTGCATCTAGCTGATTAAAGGCGTAGTCCCGGCATGCGGCGGCAGCTTCAACGGCATACCCATGATGCCAGTATGCTTTTTCAAAGAGATAGCCGACTTCAAGCACCTGTTTTTCCCTGTAATCCTGCATCGTAAGGCCGCATTGGCCTATCATACGGCCGCTGTCCTTCAAAGTAACGGCCCAGAGTCCGAATCCATATTGATGATACCTCTCTGTCTGCCTGTCCAGCCATTCCTGTACTTCTCTATCGCTGAAAGCTCCTTCGTAGGCATACATCACATCATTGTCCTTTAATATCCGGCAAAGCGCTTCGTAATCCTCCTGCCCCATGTTTCTCAGTATCAGCCTGTCTGTTTTAAGAACCATCTCATCGCCCCTCTCTCCGGATAGACGCCAGCGCCTCGGCAATATCTCTCATTACCAGAGAGCTCATACTGTCCCTGTAAATGCCCGGATTGGCCTGTTCCAGCGCGGTGCAAATACAATCATAAAGGTCAGGCTTATACTTGACAATTGACGGCAGGGCTTTGATACACTGTCTCGATGTGATAGGCTTAACATCCTCAATATGCTTCAGATAGCTGTCTATCAGCTCATCAATCTTATTCTCCGTGTCCCAACGGGCATTGGCGGCAATCAGCAGAAGCCCCCTCGTTCTGACATAGGAATTTTCATCTTCTATCATATCTGCAAAAAGGTCAAAGAAGGGGTATACATGATCCGTATCGGATGATTCCTTCTCCAGTAACTTAAAACATTGATAAGCCTTTGTTTCGTCTTTCGACCTTAACGCTTCAACCAGTTCTGCGGCTTGTCCGAAATCCATGCTATGCGCTTCCTTTCTTTTCTCTTCTTTCTGTCCGCAATCCTCTGGCAAGGTAGGATACTTACCTTCTGCTTCGTGTACCGCTCTGCACTCGTTACAGTTCCCGTGGCGGATACAGTCTCTCTTGCAGGGACAGTTAGGGTTTAAATTAGTTTGTGGGGTTATCTCTGTGCCCTTTGCACTATCTTTCATGTACTGGGGTTCTGTGTCTGTTTTGGATTTTTTCAGCTTCTTTTCAGTCATATTAGCAGATTACTCCTTCCGGATGATTGATCAGCAGTTGCATATGTGGATGGAAATCAGATATATCCATATTTACTCTGATTTATCAGTATTTGCAATCCGCGTGGAATTATGCCTGAATTCTTCTGCTGTTGTGAAGTTGTAACTGGGGTTCTGTTCAATCAGCTAATTGGTCCCCCGTTTCCTCCACTTTTGCAGTCTGTCCCAAATGTCATTCCCCAAAGCCACGTAAACAGAGAAAAACAGAAACCCCGCATAGAGCAGCAACGCAAGAATTGTTCTCCTGATTTTCATAACACCACCCTCTCTTTCACTGTACTGTCATTAATCGGTTATTTTGCTCATAATAATATTATATACGATATCTAATAATTCCTGAACGTCTTTTGGAAGATTTTTTATCTCTATATATTTTTCCTGTATCCCCAGAAAATTCATCCGGCTCATCCTGGCCTGTTTTAACAGATGACAGGATTCATTCACCTCAAAAGGATGATGAGTCTCTGAAAATAAAATAAAATCCGACTTTTCATCCGAAGAAAACTGGCGATACGTCAAATCGGCCTCCATGTGGATGCTCTCTTCACAGTACCAAACATGGGCTTTAAGTCTGTCTTCATTCTTTGAATCCAGAAAATCACGTCTCCCCTCTCTGTCGATTTCATTGTCCTGATACCAGATTTTATATTTAACCCGTATCGTTTTACATCCCATAAAACGCCCCAGCAGCAGCGTTGCATGGAACCCATCGGAAAACGGAAACTGCTCAAACCAGTTCTGGACAGCCTCTTCGTATATTTCCAGTTTTGACCGTTCTCTCCGGACTTGTTCAATCGCATCTGCAAATTTTAAAATCCGGATAACCACAGAACAAAATGAGTAATAGTTTCTCAGCCATGGAGCAAAGTGGCTCAGGGAAAGTCCGGCTTCCTCAAACCGTTTAAAATACATGAGGCATTTCTGATATTCGTCCAGATGACAGCAGTAGAAACAAAGGCGGAGCGCATATTCTGCTGTTTTGGGTGCTGGATCATTTTCTCTAATTTAGCTTCTACAAGCTGCATCTGATTCTGCATCTCTGCAGCATAGATGGGCTTATGATGTTCTGTCAGGTTTAAGGCAAACGTACCTTCGTCCAGGATAGCCATACGCGTATCAAGCGCATCGATTTCCAAATGGTTTTCCTCATAAACGGCCGTAATATCCTCCAGCATTTGTTTCACCTTCTCAAACCGGTATTCCTCAATATGCATTCTTTTCATCCCGGCCAATTCTTTGCGGTAATGGCACCGTTCATATACGGCTTCTGCCGGTAGGGAGTCGATATAGTTCTGGATCTCTTTTTCCGCCTGAAACGCCATATAGTTTTCCGCCGCCCTATCCAAATCATGATACTGTCCCAAAAGTCTGTCATCGTACAAATCACGAAACAGCAAATCAATCTCCTTCCATGTACGGTATCGCGCCGGCATGGGAAGTCCTGAGAGCTTCTCTCTGTCTTTCTCAAGCGCTTCAAGACAGTTGGTTGGATTAAAACGCATCGAGCAGACGATCCTGCCATACTGCCCTCGTAAACACATCTTTCCTGTTCCGTTAGTCCATACTTCAGTGTCTGTAAAAATTGTTCCTGGATCCATATTTCCGTCTCCTGTGTATTTTCCTCTGTCTGGCGGAGCAGCTCCAATTCAATATTGCATACGGAAATAAAAGCTTTCGCCTTCCCCATATCCAGTAAATCACGGTATTCCTCCAATATTTTTTCCGGTCTCCCGTTTCATGTCCTCGCGAATTCTGCACAAATTAAAACAATAATTATAATAAACCGGTTCCAGAATCTCCATATTCATTTTCTTGTTTTGTCCGGCCGCCGCAATCGCCTGTTTGAAGTAGTAATCTGCCTCCTGATAATTTCCCTGGCATACGTAAAGCACTCCCCGGTTATTGAGAATCTGAATGTACAGTTGGGGAGGCGTATTTTGCTGACAGCATTTTTCCGCCTTCATCATTGACTCACCCGCCCGGACTATGTCACCTGCAGACATTTGCTTAAAACCGTGGAAAAAGTAAAACAACGGACCGTCCGTGACCCCCAACTGTGAAAGATATCTTTCCGCTTTTTCCAGATCTCCCAAAAGTAACAAGACGAAGAGGCAGCGCTCCAAATATTTCTTCTTTATTCCGGGAGTCAGGTTCGAAAGCGGAATTTCATTTAATTTCTTCCATGCAGAAATAATATCCTCTGATTCTGTTTTTTTCATCACTTTGAGAATATGGCAGTAATACTTGTATCTTATGAATAAAATAGAAGCTGAAAGCAGGCAGACTGCACCGGCTCCCCATAAAAATGCCCAATATTTACCGGTGGACGGTTCTATAAATAAAATGTCGGCCGTAATGACTATGACGGCTCCCAACACAGCAATGAATGAGTTTCTTATATATTTAATTACCAGGTAGGAATGAAACAGTTTCCCTGCACCGATTACCGCCAAAAGGTACAGCAGAAGAATAAGGATAAACTTTTTCATTTCCGGAGCATCTATGTAGCTTAGCAGTTCTAAAATTGTATCAATCATTTTATCCTCACCAGATTTATATTTATGTATTTATCTAGTTTAGCACATGATGATCCTTTATAGCAACGGTAGAAGCCTGCTATTATTTCATCCAGCTTATAAGCATGAATTGTTGCAGCATTCAGTCCAAACACTCAGCGATTTATCGGCGGAAAGACTGAGGTTTGATGCGGGTCATACCAGGATAAAATAAAAACGGCTCAGATATTCTTTGGCAGTTTCCCGCAAACTATTATCTAAGTCGTTTTTTTATTCGTTTCTATTTCATCAACGTAACCATAACCGCCTTCTGCGCATGCAGCCGGTTCTCCGCCTCTTCAAATATCTCATCCGCATGCTCTTCAAAGAGCTTATCCGTGATTTCCTGGCCCCGGTATGCGGGCAGACAGTGCTGCACCATGGCTCCGGGTTTCGCGGCGGCCATCAGCTTGTCATTTAACTGATACCCCTGGAAGGCCTTCATACGGACTGTTTTCTCCTCTTCCTGTCCCATGGACGCCCAGGTGTCCGTTACCACGATATCGGCATTTTCCGCCGCCTTCATTGGGTCATCCGTCAATGTGAATGCTTCACCGTATTCGGAAGCAAAGTTAAGAACTGTTTTATCCGGCCGGTAGCCTTCCGGTGTCGCAACCGACACATTCATATCCATCTTCAGGCCGCCCACAATCAGAGAGTTGGCCATGTTATTTCCATCACCGATATAGCACAGCTTCAGGCCGTTTAGAACTCCGTATTTTTCCCTGATTGTCATCAAATCCGCCAGTACCTGGCATGGATGACAGAAATCGGTCAGACCGTTTATAATCGGGATCCGGCCGTATCTGGCAAGGTCCTCCACTTCCTTCTGCTCATAGGTCCGTATCATGATTCCGTCCAGATATCGCGAGAGAACCCGGGCCGTATCCTGAACCGGTTCGCCGCGGCCAATCTGAAGATCCCTTGACGATAAAAACAGAGCCTGGCCGCCCAGCTGGAAAATTCCTGTTTCAAATGAAACCCTTGTTCTGGTGGAGGATTTCTGGAAAATCAGGCCAATCGATTTTCCCTCCAGAAGCCTGTGTGTAATGTTATGCTTTCTCTCATATTTGAGCTGATCCGCCAGATCCAGAATCGCTGTGATTTCCTCTTGTTTGCAGTCCAGCAGTTTTAATAAATGCTTCATTTTCAGAAAACCTCCTTCATAACGGCAACGGCGCTGTCCATCTCTTCATAGCTGATAACCAGAGGCGGAAGGAGACGGATTGTCTCTTTCCCTGCAGTAAGCGCCAGGACGCCCTTTTCAAGCAAACGGTTGACCATTCCTGTACGGCTTTCTTTATCTACGACGATTCCCAGCATCAGTCCCATGCCTCTGACCGTTTTAATCTTGTCGGAGCCGATTGCCAGAATGGCGTTTTTCAAATATTCGCCCTTTCGCTGCACTTCTTTTAAGAACTCCGGTTTATTGACAACCGACAGCACGGTGCGGGCCGCTGCGCAGCAGAATGGATTGCCGCCGAATGTCGTTCCGTGAGTGCCTGCCCCCAGCACATCCGCGCATATCTCTGATGCCATAACCGCGCCGACCGGTACGCCGCCGCCAAGGCCCTTAGCCATACTGACGACATCCGGCTTTACTCCGTACTGCTCATAGCAGAACAGACTGCCGGTACGGCCGATTCCTGTCTGAACCTCGTCTATCAGGAAAAGAATGTCCTTCGCTCTGCAAAACTCAGCCGCCTGCTGCACATATTCTTTATCCAGCGGCAGGACGCCGCCCTCACCCTGGATCAGTTCTATCATCACGGCACAGACAGAATCATCGGCCTTATCTTTAAGCTCTTCAATATCATTGGCCGCAGCATAATCAAACCCTTCGGTGAATGGATAGAAATACTGATGGAATTTCTCCTGTCCGGTTGCTTTAAGCGTGGTGACGGTACGGCCGTGGAACGACTGCTTTAACGTGATGATCTTATTTCTGCCTTCCCCATATTTGTCATAGGAATATTTCCGGGCCAGCTTAATCATCCCTTCATTGGCCTCCGCGCCGGAGTTGGAGAAAAATATTTTTCCCATGCCGCAGGAGGTTACAAGCTCTTTTGCCACCTGCACCATCGGCTCCGTCAGATACAGATTGGATGCGTGCAACAGCTTATGGGCCTGTTCATTCAGCGCCGATACAAGAGCCTCGTTGTCGTGGCCCAGGCTGCTTACTCCGATTCCCGACGTCAGATCAATATACTTTTTCCCGTCGATATCCCAGAGAGTGGCTCCCTTCCCATGGTCGAGCGCAGCCGGAAAGCGGCCATATGTATGCATTAAATAAAGTTGTTCTTCGTCTTTCAATTCCTGATATGTCATATTTTCCTCCTGCTTATGAGAACATCGTTCCCACGCCGTCCTTGCTGAGCAGCTCAATCAGAATCGAGTGGGGAACGCGGCCGTCCTGTATATTGGCCCTCTCAACCCCCTGGCGTACCGCCTCCACACAGCAGTCCACTTTCGGAATCATGCCGCCCGAGATGATGCCCGATTTAACGAGAGCCGGAACCTCCGATACCTTCAGTTTTGGAATCAGAGTGCTGTCGTCCCCGGTACCTTCATCAGTCCTCGCACGTCGGTTAAGAGAATCAGTTTCTTTGCCTTTAAAGCCACCGCCAGCTTCTCAGCCGCCGTATCTGCGTTGATATTATAATTTGTCTCCTCATCGACACCGGCCGCCACGGAGGATACCACCGGGATGAATCCCTCCTCCAGCATATCCAGCACCAGTTTTCATTTACCTCGGTAATCTCGCCGACGTACCCATAATCCGTTCCATCCGGATCCCTGAGCCTGACAGCCTTGAAGAGGCCACCGTCCATCCCTCCGAGACCGACGCCCCTGCCGCCTGCTTTCTCCAGAAGGGAGACAAGATTTTTATTTACTTTGCCGCAGAGAATCATCTGGACGATATCCATCGTCTCCTCGTCCGTATAGCGCAGACCTTTGACAAAGGTCGATTCTTTGCCGATTTTTTTCAGCATTTCCGATATCTCCGGGCCGCCGCCATGCACAAGGACGACCTTGATGCCTACCAGATTCAGAAGAACAATGTCCTGAATGACCGCTTCTTTGAGCACTTCGCTCACCATTGCATTGCCGCCGTACTTTACCACGATAATCTGGCCGGCATATTCCTGGATATACGGCAGCGCTTCCACCAGTATTCCGGCCCTCGTCTCAGGGGTTAAATTCATCATGTCCGATAATCTCCGTTTATTTTCACATAGTCATAAGTCAGGTCGCAGCCCCAGCACGTGACATTGCCGCTGCCTTCCTGCAGGGTTACGTTAATTTCAACCTCTTCCTGATCTAATATCTCTTTCGCCAGCTCCTCATTGAAATCCAGGCCGCGCCCTTTCTCACAGACCGTGACCGTACCTGCTTTAGAGGCAAATTCCACTGTCACCTCTTCCGTATTGAATGCTGCGCCTGAATAGCCCATTGCACAAAGCACGCGGCCCCAGTTGGCGTCGGAACCAAAGATTGCGGCCTTGACAAGGGATGAGGAACAGATAGATTTGCAGAGCTGCTCGGCTGTATCCTCGTCCAGTGCGCCTGATACCGTACAGGTCATCAGCTTGCTGGCTCCCTCTCCGTCTGCCGCTATCTTGCGGGCCAAATCTTCCGTCACCATATGCAGCGCCGCACAAAATGCGTCATAATCCGCCCCTTCCTGCTCCACCGGGAGGTTTCCCGCCATGCCGTTTGCCAGGATACAGCACATATCATTTGTGGACGTATCGCCATCCACCGTCACACGGTTGAACGTCTTTTTTACATCCGCTTTAAGCGCTTTATCAAGCATTTCCGATGAAATGGCGCAGTCCGTCGTGATAAAGGACAGCATGGTTCCCATATTGGGATGAATCATTCCGGAACCTTTGCAGATTCCTCCGATATGGCAGGTCTTACCGTCCGCCTCAAATTCCACCGCAATCGTTTTACTTTTGTGTCGGTTGTCATAATGGCCTCTGCGGCAGCCATAGAATTTCCGTATTTCATTTCCATGCTTCCGGCATGTTCTTCGATGCACTCCACGCTGAGAGTCTGGCCAATTACGCCGGTGGACGCCACAACCACATCCTCCATCGCGACATGGAGCGCACGGGCCGCAGCCATTGCCTCTCTTCTGGCATTCTCAATCCCAAAGGGGGCGCAGGCGTTTGCATTGCCGGAATTGACGATCACCGCCCTGGCCTTTCCGTTTGAAAGGTTTTCCATCGTTAAAAGTATCGGGGCCGCTTTCACCCTGTTTGTCGTATATACGGCAGCCGCGCTGCATTCACAGTCCGAAAGAATCATTGCCAGGTCTTTCTTTGTCTGGGATTTTCTGATTCCGCGCGTATTGCACCCGCTTTAAAGCCCTTTGCGCACAAACTCCGCCATCTATGATTTTCATCTCCAAAGTTCCTCCTTTTTCATAATGTTGCAATGTCACAGTTACTGCTCATACGGTAACGTCCCGCGAGGTGTTTTCGTGTATCACAGGTTCAGTCCCTGCGTCTCCTCAAATCCAAGCATCAGGTTCATATTCTGCACTGCCGCCCCTGATGCGCCTTTTCCCAGGTTATCAAACAGAGCCGTGATAATGGTCTGATCACTGTGTCCGTTTACAATCAGTTCCAGACTGTCCTTCCCGGCCATGGTTCCGGCAGCTATCATTTTGTCATAGCCAAAGGGATGGACTTTTACCAGCTTCCTGCCCGCATAGTGCAAGGTCAGAGCCTGATGAATCTCTTCTGCCGATTTCTTTCCATTTAGCAGCCTGTTTTGCAGCATCACCGTCACTGCCATTCCCTTATAGTAATCGTCCACCACGGGGATGAATACCGGCGGATACTGAAGTCTGCAGATTTTCTGCATTTCAGGGAGGTGCTTATGCCTCAGATTCAGGCCATAGATCCGCGGGGTATCATAAAGCGGCGGCTTTTCGGCTGCCTCATACTCCGCTATCATCTTCTTGCCTCCGCCTGAATAGCCGGTCAGTGAAAACACGGTCAGCGGATAGTCGCGAGGCAGAATCCCCGACGCTGCCAGCGGATAGACCGCCGTTATAAAGCCGGTCGCATGGCAGCCGGGATTGGCTACCCGTTTTGACGTCTCCACCAGCCTCCGATGCTCCTTTGAAAGCTCCGGCATCCCATAAGCCCATCCTTCTGCCGTTCTGTGGGCAGTTGAGGCGTCGATAATCCGTGTGGCCGGGTTTTCAGCCAGCGCTGCCGCATGGATCGCTGCCTCATCCGGCAGACAGAGAAAAACGATATCCGCCTCATTAATCAGTTTTTTGCGTTCGGGTGTATCTTTTCTTTTTTCTTCCTCAATCAGCAGAAGCTCAATATCGCTTCGTCCGGCCAGCCTGTCATAAATCTGAAGTCCGGTCGTACCTTCTTTTCCGTCTATATAAACTTTCGGTTTCGCCATCTGTGGTTTTTCCTTCCTCATGCTGTCTGAACCGTTACAATGAACCGCTCAATCACGGCAATCTGCCTCGACACTTCCTCCGGGGACGGGCCTCCGGTTACATTCCGGCCTCTGACGCAGGTTTTGAGGTCAATTGCATCATAAATGTCTTCATCAAAAAGTCCGGAATGCTCACGGTATTCATCAAGCGTCAGATCCATCAGGGATTTATCCTGCTTTACACATTCCGCTACCAGCTGCCCCACTGTTTTATACGCGTCCCTGAAAGGCATTCCCTTTTTGGTCAGATAATCGGCGCAGTCCGTCGCGTTGATAAATCCTTTAAGCGCCGCTTTTTTCATATTCTCCCGGCACAGCTCCATCGTGGCAAACATCGGGGTCAGCACTCTCAGACACTGTTTTACCGTATCTATGGCATCAAATACTGCTTCTTTGTCTTCCTGCATATCTTTATTATAAGCTAACGGGATTCCCTTCAGCACTGTAAGCAGCGTAAAGAGGGAACCGTATACACGCCCTGTCTTTCCTCTCACCAGTTCACAGACATCCGGGTTCTTCTTCTGCGGCATGATGGAGGAGCCGGTGGAAAATGCATCATCCAGTTCCACAAATTTGAACTCCCAGGAACACCATGCAATGATTTCCTCCGAAAACGTGACAGATGCATCATCAGGATGGAGAGCGCCGAACAAAGCTCCACACAGTAATCCCTGTCGGATACCCCGTCCAGGGAATTATCCGTCACTCTGGCAAATCCAAGCTGCTCCCTGACAAAATCACGGTCAATCGGATAAGTTGTGGATGCCAGTGCACCCGAGCCAAGCGGCATGTCGTCCATTCCCTCAAGGCAGTTGTCAAGCCGGATGACATCGCGTTTCATCATATTGGCGTAAGCCATCATATAGTGGCCGAAGGTCACCGGCTGCGCCCTCTGAAGATGGGTATAGCCCGGCATCACCGTATCAAGATTTTTCTTCGAACTGTCGCAGAGCTCCTCCATGAAGCCGATGACCAGTTTCTTTATCTCGCCGATTTCCTTTTTCACATAAAGGCGCATATCAAGAGCGACCTGATCATTCCGGGACCTTGCGGTATGGAGACGCTTTCCCGCATCCCCAATCCGTTCCGTCAAAATCTGTTCCATGGCCATATGGATATCTTCATATTCCGCGGAAAACTGAATTTTTCCTGCCTCTATTTCTTTTAATATCCCTTTCAGGCCTTCTAATATCTTGTCAGCCTCTTCCTCCGCGATAATTCCCTGCTTCCCCAGCATGGCCGCATGGGCCATGGAGCCGGTGATGTCTTCTTTATAAAGACGGCAGTCAAACGAAATGGAGGAATTAAAATCATTAACTTCCAGATCCGTCTCTTTCCCGAAACGTCCTGCCCATAATTTAGCCATTGTCTCTATTGCTCCTTATCATTAAAAATGTTCAACACTCTGATTACTTGTAACAGTTCAGACAGCATGAACTGTTACGATTACTCCACTTCCGGAAAATGTTTCCCTGTCTTCGCAGCCAGTGCCTGGTCATTTAACGCACGCACCTTGATTGGAAGGCCGAAGAGGTTGATGAAACCGGCAGAATCGGCCTGGTCATAGCAGTCATCCCTCGTCAAAGGTAGCCATATCTGCAGAATAGAGGGAGTACGGCGACGTTACGGAGGCCGGAATAATATTTCCCTTATAGAGCTTTAACTTCACATCGCCGGTCACCGTCTCCTGTGTGGAATCCACAAAAGCGCTCATCGCTTTGCGAAGAGGGGTATACCACTGCCCGTTGTATACTAAGTCGGCAAATTTCAGGGCAAGCTGCTGTTTGTAGTGCTGTGTCTCTTTGTCCAAAGTGATTTCTTCCAGTTTTTCATGAGCTTTATAGAGAATCGTTCCGCCCGGAGTCTCATAAACTCCGCGGCTCTTCATGCCCACAAGACGGTTTTCTACGAGATCGAGGATTCCGCAGCCGTTCTCTCCGCCCAGTTTATTCAGAACTTCGATTACCTTTTCACAATCCATCTCCTCGCCGTTGACGGAGGTAGGAATGCCTTTTTCAAAATGAATCTCCACATAGGCTGGTGTATCAGGCGCCTGCTCCGGTGAAACAGAAAGCTCTAAAAATCCGGGTTTGCCAAGCGGCGCTTCGTTGGCCGGATCCTCCAGATCCAGTCCCTCGTGGGAGAGATGCCAGAGATTTTTATCTTTTGAATAGTTGGTCTCTTTTGTGATTTTTAACGGAATGCCCCGCTGCTCGGCATATTCTATCTCTTTCTCACGGGAGTTAAGCTCCCAGAACCGCCATGGCGCGATTACATCCATCGAAGGCGCAAACGCTTTGATTGCCAGCTCGAAACGGACCTGATCATTTCCTTTTCCTGTACAGCCATGGCAGATGGCGTCGGCCCCCTCTTTTTTCGCAATCTCTACAATCCGTTTTGCTATAATGGGACGCGCGAAGGAGGTTCCAGCAGGTAATTCTCGTATGCGGCACCCGCCTTCATCGTGGGAATAATATATTCATCCACAAATTCTTTCTTCAAATCTTCTATGTAAAGTTTGGAAGCGCCTGTCTTAAGCGCCTTCTCCTCAAGTCCGATAAGCTCCGCGCCCTGGCCCACATCGGCGGATACGGCCACCACCTCGCAGCCGTAATTCTCTTTTAACCACGGGATTAAAACGGATGTATCAAGTCCTCCTGAATATGCAAGTACGATTTTGTTGTATTTCTTTTCCATAATAGTTCTCCTCCATTTTGTTTGCTTTTTTACTTTTATTCATCACCTATGCGCTATCCGGAAACAGCCTCAGCCCACTTGAAGTTTAAAAACACCGTTTCACGCTGTGATTAGCAACATTCAATGGGCTGCTGTGAAATTGGCATAATTATACCTCTATGAGAATAATTATGCAATACCTTTTTTGAATTTTTATTAAAAAATATTGTATATATAGTGTATACTCATTTTTAATATGCATAAATATAGCATTTTATACATATAGAATGTATATTCCCGGCAGTTTTCCGCCTTTTTATACCTGCCTGTTTATTCACGATTCCAGAATCGTCCCGAGTACCCCTGCTTTATCCTCCAGTTTTTCTCTTCCCTGATAATAAAGTACCAGCACCTTCTTTCCCCGTCTTGCCACCAGAATCTGGCTTTTCCCATCTTCCAGTAGTGAAAAGCTGTCATACCCCTCTTTCGCAAGTTCCCTGTATCCGCCGCCGTGGTGAGACAGGTGTTCCTCCACCAGTTCACGGCACAGTGCCTCAGAGAGCCAGGTGAAACGCGCGTCATACAAATCTGCCTTCAAAAATGAAAGCTTGTCTTTGTTTTCCGAGTTTTTCCCCTCTCTTTCCACATACCCCTGCTGTCTTATCTCATACCGCTCTTTCAAAAAAGGATTGAAAAAGTAGATAACATTACCCGTATCATTTTCACCGGGTGCTGCCGTCACCCCGCCTGTCTCCAGCTCCTGCAGGACCGGCAGTTGGCGCTCCCTTATCTCCTGTTCAATCGGGGCTCCTGTTCCGACGCCCGTGAAGACAGTCAGGATGGAAGCAGCAATCAAAAAGGTCACTGCATAACCGGCCCGGGAGCTGTAGCGTATCCTGCATAGCGCTTCCGCCCCATCTTCCCCGCTTTTTCCATTTTCCAGATCTTTTCTCAATTTCCAAACCTTATAAATGGCGGCAGCCGTTCGAAGCGGCATGATAAGAAGCAGCGTCCCGACCACCGCATTCTGCAGAAACAGAGGGCTTGCCAGGAATAAAGCCGGTCCGGATACCTCTGTGCTGAACAGACGGTAAATGCCCATTATCAGGACGCCTAAGATGATCATATCACTGAGTGCAATCGACCAGAGTGATTTTTGATATTTCTGAAAAAGCATACTCTTGACAAAAGGGTCTGTATGAAGTTCCTCTGCCGTCCCCGATTGGGCCAGATAGATGTGATACCAGTCCTTGTGGCTCGCCACATACTTCCATCCCATTTTCTCGTAATCCTCATTCTTCAGGTGATCCAGTTTCCCGTCCCTCTCCTCGACCGGTTCCAGCCGGTAGCGCACCTCTTCCGGCTCATCCTCATAGAAGCGCCACCAGCTACTGCCTGTACTGCTCAGAAAGGCCACGGGCCGCCATGTCGTTCAGCCACCTTTCCACGGCCTTTATATCCATATCATTCACCGGAATCCTGCGTATACGTTCTTTCTTCAATATCTCCGCCTCCTCTCTGAAACCAGAAGCTCACCTATCAACTCTGTTTTTACTTTAAGCATCTCCGGGCCGCTGTACTCAATCAATATCACATCATCTTCCTGCCTGGCCGCCGCAGCCTGTGTCCCATCCTCCCCGATGCCGTAAACTATGGTAAAGGCTCCCAGAGCATTTTCCGCCGTCAAAGGATCCCCTGCCGTCAATGTGCCGCTGATATATTTTCTTTGCACCTCTGAAAACAAGGCTCCGGTCAGACAGGGAAAGCGCATCCTGAAATACTGTACATGCAGTGACGAGGCCGGCGCATCCGTCTTCTTATCCGCATCCCTCTCATATAATTCGTAATTCCCGGCTGTCAGTATATTAAAACGCTGCCATACGGTGCCTCCGCTTTCCCCCTCCTCTTCTGTCTCCTTTGCTGCCCAGACTGCCCCTTCCTCTCCTCCTCTCTCTTCGAGAAGCTCCAGGGTAAAAAAGCTCCCGGCTTTCATTGCCTGCTCAAGCGGTTCTCCCATCCGCTCCGGAAAAAATGACAGGACCAGACCGGCTATCAGAAAGCCAATGCCAATCCGTTCCAGAGTATGTCCGATTCTTTTCTTCCTGATCCGTTTTCCGGATACCTTTTTTACCTTCACCGGTATTCCTTCCGCCAGCATTTTCCTGAGTTTATGCACTTTTAAGACGAGGAAAAGCGTTTTAAAAAACCAGGCGGCCATAAACAGTCTGTACAGGATTACCGCAGGCCGGAGTTCAATGAACGAGAGGACCGGATACCGCAGAAAATGGGTGGACGAGAAAAAAGAGTCAACTGCAATGAATGCCCAAAGCACAGCCAGAAAAACTAAATCCTTCCTGATCTTTTTTTCAAGCATTTTAAGAGAAAAGCTCTCCACTATCCGATCCGTATGAAGTTCCTCCGTCTCCGGATGATCCGCCATAAAAATATGATAATATGTATTATATTTTGCCACATAATGCCATCCCATAGCTTCATAGTCCGCCTGCCGATCGGCATCCAGTTTTCCTTTTTTCCCGGCGGCGGGCTCAATCCGGTACCGCACGGTTTTCGGTTCTTCTTCCGCAAAAAGCCATGCATACGGCCCGGCCTCTTTCAAGAACAATCCGCGGCCGGCCATCTCTTCCAGCCAGACTTCGATCTCCTTTATGTCCAATGCATCGATGGGAGGGTATTTATATCTTTCATTATTCACAGAATACACCTCACTTTCCCTTTTCCAGAATTTCCTTTATTATCCCGGCTTTCTCCTTCATATCGCTCTGTCCGTCGTACTCCACAACCAGGATCCGGTTCCCCTCTGCCGCCGCCACCACCTGTTTCTCCCCTCTTTACATAGACGCAATGATCAAGACCGGTACCTGAAGGCGCTGACTGAGCCAAATCACTGCTTTCGGCTCCCGTATATTTTCTTACCAGTTCCTTAAATAACGGCTCTGTCAAAGCTGAAATCCTGCTGTCGAAATAGTAGGCGGAAATGGAGGTTTCACGGCTTTCGGCCTGGCCTTCCTTCGTCACCATCCGGGTCTCATGGAGTTCATAGTTCTCATTCAGCAGCAGATTTTTATATTCGATATACCGGTCTCCCTTACCATTGAGAAACCATCCGTCGCTTGTCTCTACCGTCCCGTCTTCAAATGCCTCCAGAACCGGCAGCCCCTCGAAATTCATCCTTCCGTCCAGCTCCACACTCTCCGGCCGGAATAAAATGCAAGCGCCGAAATACAGGAAAAACCAGATTGGAAAAAAATACCGGGACAGCTTCTCTTTCAGGCTCCGCCCCGTCAGTTCCTTTTCATACCCTGCTTTTCTTCCCTCTGCCATATACCGTCTCATCGCCCTGACATCTTTATAGGAAAAGATACAGCTCAAGACACAGCCTGCCAGCCATACGGCCAGAAAGATACGGTTAAAATCCGGCGATACGATGGATAAGATAGGATACTGAAAAAATACATATCCGGTCATCCGGTAAAGCCAGTACCCGGCGGCGGCAGATGCTATGCAGAGTATCAGATTCGACCGGAATGTTGTCTGTAACTGCTTAAGCTTAAGGCTTTCCTCAAGTCCGTCCATGTGCAGTTCTTCTGCCTGCGGGTCCTTTGCCTGAAAGATATGGTACATTGTCTTGTGTGTAAGCAGATACTTCCAGCCCTTCTTCTGATAGCTTTCCCTCTTCTCCACACTGGGCATTGCCCCCTTTTCCGTCACTTTGTCAAGTCTGTACCGGATAGCTTCAGGCTCTCCTTCCCTGAAATACCAGGATGTTCCTGCCGTATCGCACAGGAAGAGGCCTTCCAGGGCCATCTGATCCAGCCACAGCTCGATTCCCTCCACATTCGTCTCCGCAAAAGGCAGCCGTTTCATAATCTCTTTATTCATAGATATCCCTCACTTTCCGCATCAGCGATACACATTCTGAGCCGCGTCACCTCATCGCGGTATGCCTGTATTCCCTTTTCCGTGATCCGGTAGGTTCTTTTCCTGCCTTCAACCTGAATTTCTTCTATAAAATGTTCCTCTTCAAACTTACCTAAAATTGTATACAGCGTACCGGGGCCAAGCCTGACCCTGCCCTTTGTCTTCCTCTCTACAAATTCGGCAATCTCGATGCCGCACATCTCTTTCCCCATGAATGACATCAGCACGTAAAACATGGATTCCGTCAATATTTCTAGCGTTCTTTTCGCCATAATTAAGCATCCTTTCGTACCGTTTCGGCATTTTTGATATCAACGCTCAATATCAAGTATCGATATCGTATATTGATATTATAAACCCATCCGCGGCCGGATTCAATAGTGCTTCCTGTCAATTTCCTTACGGAATAATTTAGAATTGCTGTAGCACCATTCGTCACCAACAAAAAAAGTTCATAGCCTTTTGTATCAGCTATAAACTTATTTATAGGAAACGGCAATTTTTCTGCCGTTTCCTCGTAATATGCTATTCTATGCCAGCTCAAACATTCCATTATAAAGCCGGTAATACACTCCCTTCTGGGCCAGCAGATCCTCATGATCGCCTCTCTCTATAATCTCGCCCTGATCGAGTACCATGATGGCGTTGGAATTTCGCACCGTGGAAAGCCGGTGGGCGATCACAAATACCGTCCTCCCTTCCATCAGCCGGTCCATCCCTTTTCGATGAGACGTTCCGTTCTCGTGTCAATCGAACTGGTCGTTCATCGAGAATCAGAACGGGCGGATCGGCGACGGCGCCCTGGCGATGGCGAGAGCTGTCTCTGCCCTGGAAGGTTGCTTCCATCGGATGTAACCATTGTCTCGTACCCCTTTGGCAGCCTTCCGATAAAGGAATCTGCATTTGCCAGCTTTGCCGCCTCTTCCACTTCCTCCATCGTGGCATCCAGTTTGCCATACCGTATATCATCTGCAATCGTACCGGTAAACAGGTGCGTATCCTGAAGAACGATTCCCAGTGAGGAACGAAGCGCATCCTTTCCGATATCCCTAACGTCAATCCCGTCATAGGTCAGGCTTCCTCCGTCGATATCATAAAAGCGGTTGATCAGATTGGTAATCGTTGTCTTACCGGCTCCGGTTGCGCCGACGAAAGCAATCTTCTGTCCAGGCTTTGCGTAGAGACTGATATTTTTCAATATCAGCCGGCCCTTTTCATAGCCGAAATCCACATTTTTAAATTGTACGTCGCCTCTGAGCGGAATCAATCCCCCATCCTCGGTTTTCCAGGCCCAGCTCCCTGTCTTCTCCGGGCATTCTGTGAGCGGACCGTCCTCCGCTCTTATTACATTCACGAGTGTGACACGGCCTTCATCCGCCTCCGGTTCCTCCTCCATGGTCTCGAAGATTCTCTCCGCTCCGGCCAGGGCCGCCAGAAGAAAGTTTGACTGCAGCGTAAACTGGTTGATCGGCATCGCCGTCTGCCTTACAAAGACAAGATAGCTTGCGAGACTTCCAATATCGGTCCAGCCTTTCAAGGCCATAAATGCGCCTACCATCGTCACAATCGTATAGTTGACATAAGAGATGCTGACAACCATCGGAACCATAGTGCCGGAGTAGGTCAGAGCGCTGACAGCCGCCTGCTTTAACTGTCTGTTCTTCTTATTAAACCGTTCAATATTCTCTTTCTCATGGTTGAATACTTTTACTACCTTCTGTCCGGCTGTCATCTCTTCAATGTAACCGTTCAGCTCGCCCAGGTATTTCTGCTGGAAATTGAAATAATATTTGCTCTTTTGTCCGCTGTACCGGATATAGGCAAACATCAGAATGTAGCAGGCAAATACAATCAGTGACAGGCGCCAGTTCAGGATGAAAATCAAGGTGAGCGTGCCGACTATCTGAATAAAGCTCTGGATTACCATTGCAAAACTGTTGTTAAGCGCATCTGAAACCGTATCCACATCGTTCGTAAAACGGCTCATAATATCGCCGTGGGTTCTGGTATCAAAATATTTAAGGGGCAGCTTCTGAATATGACAGAATAAATCCTTCCTGATTTCCGCAGTAATTTTCTGCGCTGCCATTACCATAAGCTGTGTATATCCGAATGAGGATAATACACCGGCCAGATAGACAGCTCCCATTACAAGAACGGCATAAAAAAGTCCTCTCATATTCCCCGGCACAATATAATCATTGACAATCGGTTTCAGCATATAGGTGCCGTACAGACCGGCCGATGCGCTGACCGTCGTCAGCAGGGCAACCAGAAGAAACAGGAATTTATGGTTACCCATATATCCGAGAAGCTTGCATATTGTGCCTTTCAGGTTTTCAGGCCTCTTGGCGCTAAACTGTCTTGCCATCTTCATCAGCTCCTTTCTGCTGGGAATAATAAAGCTCCTGATAAATCGGATCCGATTCGAGGAGGCTTTTGTGGGTCCCGGCCGCATGTATCTCTCCATCTTCAAGAATAATAATCTGATCGGAATCCATAACGGACGTAATTCTCTGGGCTATAATGATTTTCGTCGTGTCGGCGAGGCCGGCCAGATGCTTTCTGATCTTTGCATCCGTGGCCGTGTCCACAGCGCTGGTGGAATCATCAAATATCAGGACTTTCGGCCTCTTAAGAAGCGCCCTGGCGATGCAGAGTCTCTGCTTTTGTCCGCCGGATACGTTGACTCCTCCCTGTCCCAGATCCGTATCATATCCCTCCGGAAAACGTCCGATGAACTCATCCACACAGGCCGCCCGGCAGGCCCACTCGATTTCCTTCTCATCTGCATTCAGATTGCCCCATTTCAAATTCTCCCGGATTGTACCTGAAAAAAGAACATTCTTCTGGAGTACAATACCTATGGCATCACGCAGGTGTGTAAGGGAGTATTCACGCACATCCCGCCCGTCCACTTTCACGCTTCCCTCTGTGACATCATAGAGGCGCGGTATCAGAGAGACAAGAATGCTTTTGGCGGAACCGGTTCCCCCGATAATTCCAACCGTCTGCCCCTCTTCAATGTGTATATTGATGTCATTCAGGACATTGCGCTTTGCTTCCTTCTTATATTTAAATGAGACATGCTCAAAATCGATGGTTCCGTGTTCGATTTTGGCTTCCGGCTCGCTCCCGTCCATTAAATCCAGCGGTTCATCAAAAACCTCGCCAATTCTCTTTGCGCTGGCCAGAGAGCGGGTCAGCATCAGAAATACATTGGATATCATCGTCAGGGAATTCATAATCTGCATAACATAGCTCAGGAATCCCGTCAGCTCACCGACCTGCATTCCTCCTGTTTGAATCATCTGTCCCCCAAACCACAGAATCAGTATAATTGCCGCATACATGGTCAAAAGAAAGGACGGCATATTGAGAACGGCAAAATGGAAGGTTCTCTCGCTAGTTCTCTTCAGATTATTATTTACCTCCGCAAATTTTTCCTCCTCGTACTCCCCTGACGAACGCCTTTACGACGCGGATTGCCGTCAGGTTCTCCTGAACCACTCCATTGACACGATCAACCGCCTTCTGCAGCCTGCCGTACATCGGCGCCACTCTGCTGATAATCACAATCAGAATTGCCGCCAGCACAGGCATGCAGACGGCAAATACGAGCGCCAGCCGCGCATTCATATAGCAGGCCATGATAAGCCCCAATACCATCATGACCGGGCCTCGGATTATCGGCCTCATTCCTCCGACAATTGCATTCTGCATTACGGTCACATCTGTTGTGAGTCGTGTGATCATGGAAGAGGTCTCAAAATGATCCAGATTCCCGAAGGAATATTCCTGGAGTTTTTCATACTCCGCCTCACGCAGCCCCGCGCCAAACCCTCCTGCCGCCCGGGCGGAGTACCTGGCATACAAAAGGCCGGTGCCTAGTGAAATAATCGAACAAGCTGCCATCAGACCGCCTCTGGAAAAATGTAGTTCAAATCCCGGCCGGCAACGCCCACGTCCAAGATTCCGGCCATGATCATTGGGATGATCAGTTCAAAGCTGGTTTCAATCACGACAAAGAAAATTGCCAGCGAGAAATCTAACCGGTATGGTCTAGTAAACTTTAAAATCCTTTTTAAATCCTTCATGACTCTTATGCCTCCACTGAGTTGCTGTTTAGCTGTTACGGTTCACAGAAAACGCGTTTTCTGCGGGGCTGTGAATAGTAACGTTCTGCTATCTTGCTTCTTTACCACTCATATTTTTATAAGCCCGGCTCAAAAAATCGCCAAACTGCGCCGTCTCCTCCTCCGTAAATCCGGTCAGCATGGAAGCCTCCGCCTCGTGACAGTGCCCTACCCACTTTTCCACAACTTCCCGTCCTTTCTCCGTTATCAGGATACTGCCTGCGCGGCGGTTTCCCTCCATCGTCTTGCGGACAATAAAACCGTTTTTTTCCAATGTATCCAGCACACGGCTTGTTGTGGCCGGCTCAATGTCACAGTGCTCCGCGACGTCCTTCTGCATACAGCCATCGTGGCCGGCCAGGTACTAGCAGCACCTTTGGCTGGCCCGGGGCCAGGCCAAGTTCCGCCATGAAGGGCCTCAGGCACTTCCTCTGGGCGTGAAAGGCCCGGTACAGCAGCATGTAAAATGATACTTTCATAAGTTCTTCTCCTCACTCTCCTTGGTAGTGTCAAGTCTGACACTCCGTTTTTTATTAAAACCTTGTATTTTAAGGGATTACACCACTTTTGAAAATAAAAAGCAATGACCTCCCTTTTCTGGTATAATGAGTTCGCCACAAACCATCACCTAAAAAGGATAAATCATTGCTTATGGATAACATTATACTCTATTTACTCACTATAATTCAAGAACAATACAAAACTATCTGCTGGCTCCTGAACTTTATCTGCAAATATATTCCACTCAGGCAGTGGGCCTTTGATGGTTCCCACTCCCCTAAATACCAGAAGTTTACTACCGACCGCCTCCCGCTCCTCAAGCCGTTCATCAAACAGGACTGGCAGTTTCTCCTTGAATACTATCTCTGGAAGTACGGCAAATCCGTCAGACCCGTTCAGCGTCGCAATGGTAAATCCATCCCTGAAGATACCTTCTGTCCTCTTTGTGGGGCACCTCACCACTATCTCTACGATAATAATGGCGGCAATGGGCAGTTCCAATGCAAAGTCTGTGGGCAGACCTTTGTCACCGGCGAGGTTGTCACCTCGCCTCTCCGCTTTGTATGCCCTTACTGCGGCCACTCCCTCGTCCCTAAGAAGGACCGGAAGTTTTTCCGCATCCATAAATGCGTCAACCCCAGGTGTTCCTTCTACCTTCACAACCTCTCCAGGGTTGATAAGGACCATCTGCATGAGGATTACGGTAAAACAAGTATAAGGCGCACTACCTCTACCGGGAATTCACGGTGGATTTCTTCCGCATGGACTTAGACTCCTGCCTGAGAATTCCTCCTCCCTGAAGTTTTCCAAACATAACGCTCATATCATGTCCCTGTGCCTCACCATGCATGTGAACCTCCAGCTTTCCCTCCGTAAAACGGCTCAGGCTCTGTATGACCTTTACGGAATCAGGATCTCACATCAGCAGGTCGCCAACTATGCCAGAACGGCCGCCATTGTCATTAAACCCTTTGTTGACCACTATGAATATCCAAAGTCCTCCGTCTTTACGGCAGATGAGACTTATATCAAAGTCCGGGGCATCAAAGGCTACATCTGGTTCATCATGGATGCCGCTTCCCGCTCCATCCTCGGCTACCAGGTTTCAGACAACCGCTCTGTCGGGCCATGCATCCTCGCCATGCGCATGGCTTTCCGGGGCATAAAAGACTCCCCGAAGTTTCGGTTCATTGCCGACGGCTATAGTGCTTATCCTCTGGCCGCCCAGCAGTTCGTAAGGGAGTTGGGAGACAGCTTCCAGTTTGACATTACCCAGGTAATCGGACTCACAAACAATGATGCGGTCTCTAAGGAGTTCCGCCCCTACAAGCAGATGATCGAACGGCTTAACCGCACGTTTAAATCCACTTACCGGGTCAGCTGCGGTTACGACAATTACAATGGCGCCAACTATAACGTGGCGCTCTGGGTCGCCTACTACAACTTTCTCCGTCCCCATAAGCACAACCACTATCGGGTGCTCAATCCAGTCGGTATGCTGGAGGGGCTGACAACATGCCGGAAGTGGCATCCTGATTCTGCTCGGTCAGCAGACCATCCTCCAGCTGAAGGAACAGCAGGCTGCCGGTTAAATCTGTTCTTAGATTCCGGGCCAGAGGTAAAAATGCAGCCATCCCGAAGGGACCTGCCCTTGATGGCACGCCAAAACAATGCTATCATGCTGTGACGCAGACGGTGAAATCTTATCTGTTCCTGAGTTCTTCGCCGTCGGTAAGACGTTCAGAGCATTGTTTTGGTGTGCCGTCAAGGGTGGCGGACACTGCCAGTTTCTAAATATATCTGTAATTTACAAGGTTCATTTACGCCGGGTTCCCCAGCCATCGGTTTTCATAAATCACTTGACACTACCCTCTCCTTGTACTGCATCGCATAAATTATTAGCATTATCACTGTTAGATAGCTAACTTTATGTCTGTTTTTATTCTATTCCTGACTTAAAAAAATGTCAACCGAAAAACGTGTGAACTGCAACAGCATTCCGCCTGCCATTTTCTTATCACTATCTTTACAGGTTTTGACGCTTTTTCGACGCTTTGGAGACTATGATAAACTTAATAAAAATCTGGTAAAACAGAAACAAAAATGAAGTAACGAAAGATTATATATAACTATATTTTCCTATGTAAGAAAGCCTGCTAATAAAAAGTCAAGCACTTTTTGAAAATTTTTGTGAAGTGATTTTATGGCACAACTCTAAGACCGCCTCATCAGCCGGTCAAAGAAAGCCGTAATAGACGGAATGATTATTCGTTTTGTTCCAGACTGCGCAGATGTGCTTTTACCTTGCCGTAGTAGATGCGGAGGAACTTATTCGCACCAGCAGTCATGTACACATAGTAAGGTTTTCCTTCGGAACGCTTCCGGTTCAGAAACTGGTAGACAGGTTCATTCTCCGGGGCATTCTGGAGCAGGGTGGTCATGACCTGGAACAGGGTCTTACGGAGCCTGCCGGTTCCACATTTGGAAGCTTTGTTGCTCTTTGTCTGCCCTGACTGCTCCACAGGATCGACACCTGCAAAAGCAGTGATTGCCTCCCGATGGGTAAATCTTGAAACATCGCCAATCTCAGCAATGAGCTGGGGACCGAAAGTTTTTCCCACGCCATACATGCCCATGACAACCTCGTATTCTGGGGCGTGGAAGCAAGTGCATTCATCTCCCTGCGGAGCTGTTTGATATGGGCAGAGGCAAGATTGAGCTGCTGGATACTCTGCTGGATCAGAAGCTTATAGGACGTCTCCTTTGGGAACACGGCAACAAGCTCTTTAGAGGCGTTAAACAGTTCTTCTGGTTTGGAAGGCTGATAAATATAATGGTGTTTCCTGCAGAAGCTTCATAGCGCACTGTAAAAGCTTTCAAGCCGGTTTTACGGACACAATCCACATGCCAGAATGAGTAAGCGTAATCGACCCATTTTTCACTGCCATCTTCACGGGCAGGGCTGTTGAACAGTTTATTTACACCGGGGTATGTATTATCCAACAGTGCAATCAGGTTTGCCTTTGCGGCAACCTTTTGCTTCATAAAGAAGCTGAATTGTGAATTTAAGGTTTTCAATTGGTTACGTGTATTGTCCATACATGAATACTGCCGCAGTTCAGCCCAGTTGTCAAAGGGTATAGCGTGCTATCTTTTAGCATCAGCAGGGTCGGATTTGACTTTGCGCAATTATTACCAAAGTTTTTAATCAGATGCGGATTGACGACAGTTACAAAAACCCGGCATTAGAGGAGTTAGCCATGGACTCATGGTATCTGCCAGTACACTCCATTACAATCCTTGTATCCCCTTCAAGTGAAGCCAGATAATTTGATAGTTCTTTTAAGGATTGGGAAGTGTGAAAAACATCAAAGGGTTTCCTGACAATGACGCCTCCGGGCTGCAGGACTGCGATGGTGCTCTTGCCCTTTGAGACATCAATACCGACAGCGTTGTACATCCTAATGTACCTCCTGAAAATGAATTTGCATGGTATCCAGCATTCCTCACTGCTTATTCAATCTCCTGGGGTATCAAACGGACATGTACAAGGACAGTCCAACCTGCATAAATCGAACGGCTGCAAATGATAGGCTGGCTGACTGGCTTTCTTGCGGACACCTAAAGTGGTCCTAGGAGGTGTCGTCATACCAATGCCTAATCATTATACAGCTTAAACAATGAGAGGATTAAGTCCCAACTGGCTGTTGGGTACTGAAACCCTACACTTATATATTAGGAGTGAGGGTTTAAAATGAGTGAAAAAGAAAAAAAACAGCGTACGGTTCGTCTTCCCAACGTTTTTGAGGCATTGTTACCCATTGTCGTAATGTTAGGCCTGATGTTGTATCACTTTATGGCCGGCACCAGTTACGGAGATGCGCATATGCCGCTGCTTGTCTCCATTGTTGTAGCCTGTATTATCGGCTGTATCTGCGGCCACTCTTTTTCAGATATGATGGCAGGTATGCTGGACTGTCTGAACCGTACAATGGAAGCGATTCTTATTCTTTGCACGGTCGGCATTCTGGTGGCATCTTTTATCATGTCCGGCACGATTCCGGCCCTGATCTATTACGGACTGGATCTGCTGACTCCAAAGCTGTTTCTGCCGGTCGGCTGCATCCTGTGCGCCGTTGTCGGTCTGGCCTGCGGTTCTTCCTGGACCACCACCGCAACCATAGGTATTGCTTTTATGAGGATTGGAGCCGGCCTGGGCATGCCGGTTGCGCTGACAGCCGGTATGATTATATCCGGAGCTTATGTGGGAGACAAATTTTCTCCGCTGTCAGATACCACCAATCTGGCCGCCGCAGTCTCGGAAACAGGCCTCTTTGATCATGTTACCGCAATGGTATCAACAACGGCTCCAACCTTCGTGATTGCTTTGGTCCTGTATACAATCATAGGTTTTGGCTATTCAACGACCGGATATGACAACACGGTTGCCCTGGAACTCCAGCAGGCTCTTGCAGGCGGATACAACTTAAATCCGGTGCTTCTGTTGCCCATCGTTGTGGTTGTCGTTGTATGTGTGTTAAAACTGCCGGCCTTGCCAGGCCTCGCCATTTCCGTGGGCTGCGGTGTCCTCTTTGGGGCTGTTTTCCAGGGAATCACTAATGTCAGTGATATTTTTAACATTCTCCATTACGGAACCACATTTGAAAGCAGCAATGAACTGGCTAACAATCTGCTGAGCCGCGGCGGCATGGATCACCAGATGTGGACCATCAACCTGATACTGCTGGCCGTAGCCTACGGCGGAGCGCTGGAACGGTGCGGCTGTGTCGAAACACTTTTCAGCGGTATCAAGAGTAAAATCCACAATGTAGGAGGTCTGGTTGTATTAACCCTGGTCACATCCCTGTTCTGCGACGCTACCATGTGTGACCAGTTCCTAGGAATTGGTGTTCCTGGCCCCCTGTACAGAGATAAATACGATGAGATGGGCCTGGCCCGAAACATGCTTTCCCGTACCCTTGAGGACTGCGGGACCCTGTGGGCCGTTATGTTCCCGTGGACCGGCTGCGGCGCTTATCAGTATGCAACCCTGGGCGTGCACCTTCGTATATTTCCCATATGCATTTGTAAATCTTCTGAATCCGATTTACGGCGGGATCACCGCCTGCCTGAAACGCAATGTGTTCTGGGCCGACGGCGCCTATACCAGCATTTTCGGTAAGACCACAATGCGTAAAGCGGCCGCTGCGCCTCCCAAAGAACATGCGTACGCCCTTGAAAGACTGGAAGCTCTCCGTGCTGCCGGCAAGGCCCCTGTCCCAACCGGCGTAAAGAAAGCCGACCACTGATAACAGTAGAACGGAAAGGAATGGTTTTATGTGAGAACGAGAGCAGATTATCTCCCATGGGAATTAACAGCCGGCCCAAAATATCATGCCAGAGAATTAAAGCGCGCAGCAAATCGGTTACGGCAGGCAGTTGGTTTATGTCCGGCCTGCTTCTGGCGCAGGAGTCATTACACCGTATCGCGTTGCATTTATATTTGGCCTGTTATACATACTTGCATTAAAAATGCAAAAGGATACGGTAATCACCAAGCGCGGGCTTGAAATTTTTTATCAGATGCATATTACCACACAGTATGATTTCTGGAGCTGGGAGCAGATTGATTCCGTGACGCTTGAGGATAGGAATCATCCGGAGCTGGTGGCCCTCCATATCAGCAAGGGTGACAGGATCCGGCGGCTTTTCTTCACAAGAGAGGATGCGGCAGACATTATGGTTCTGGCAAAAAAACAAAAACCCGGTATCCTGGTTGGTGAAGCCGATCCCGGCCGGATGATTGGCTTTAAAAGAAAAAATAAGCGTGGAAAGAGCGTACGCACAACGATGAAAGCATACAATTTTTCCAGGAAAAAATAGCTTAGAGGGACCCGCATGCGTACGGGTCCCTCTTTTTCTAGTGTTAAATACTGTCACCTTTTCGGTAAACGACTCGGCCGCCGCACATCGTCATAAGCACTTCCGTATGCTCAATCTCGTCAGCCGGTATTTCAAAAATATTCTGGTCGAGAACCTGTAAATCCGCACATTTTCCCACTTCCAGTGACCCGCAGATATCTTCAGCATGGTTTTGATATGCCGGATAGATTGTATACATACGGACAGCCTCTCTGATATCAATAGCCATTTCAGGATGATATACCTTCCCGTCCTTTGCCCTTCTGCTGACCAGGAAATGCCTTCATCCAGTTCATCGGCAGGGCCGGGGCATCGGAACCCTCAGCAACCAGCATACCTCCGTCCAGCAGGACTTTATAATCCGTCTCCCCGCCAAATTCGTAACCGCCCACTGCCTGTGCCCCGCACCCTATTTCATGTCTCACACACTTTTTAATGTTTTCTTTACTGGAACTGCTGGCATGGAGTATAAAATGGCGAAGCTCGCGGCCAGGTTCCTCTTCCTCTGCTTCCGAAAGAGCATCCACCGAGATATCGATCCCCCTGCCTCCTGTGAGATGAATCGCCGTCTGCCAGCCCCTGTGGTGAAGCTCCCTGATTGTTCTTCGCAGTTCTTCCCCCTGCTCTTCCTGTGTCTCTCCCGGAAACATACAATAGCCGTTTTTTTCCGGCGGCAAATCCCGCTCCCAGCCGTCATCCCCAAAGATTTTAACAGCATCAGCCCGAACCCACTTCCGATCGCCAAATTCAGGCAGATTCATCTCTTCGAGTCCTCCGATAATGGTATCATAGCTCTGGACACCGCCCTTTCCCGCGAGCAGATTGATAAATACGCAGGCTGTCAGTTTCCCTTCTCTCCTAAGCCTCTCATAACCACGGATCGCTTCTTCACCGTAGGTGCCGAATACAAATATCATTACCGCCCGGCCCCACGATATCATTATGGGAGGTAATGCCGTAGCTGTTCATCTTCCTCTGCATCCGTATCAGGCATTCATCCATCTCCCGTCCCTGCAGATGATATGCTGCTCTTCCCACCGCTGCCTGAGTCCCGAAATCGGTAAACAGGCCGGTCGGGCTGCCGTCTTCAAACCGGAACATGATGCCCTCTTCCTTTTTAAAACGGGTATCTTTTGTAATCCCCGCCAGTTTGAGCGCCTGTTTGCTTACCAGCATAGTATGCAGGCCGCCGTCGTTGAGAATGACCGGATGCCCCAGTGAGCCCTCTTCTATATCTTTCCAGGTCGGCATCCGTTCTTCCCTGGCCCACTCTTCTACCTGCCGGATCTTAAATCCCCAGCCGATAATCCAGGTATCCGCCGGCAGGTTCCCGGCTTTTTCCTGGATTCTGTCATTCAATTCTTTCAGATTGGAGGCATCCTCCGGTTCCACTTTGACAAAATCAGGGGAGAGACTGAGTCCGGCGTAAGCCGCATGGATATGGGCGTCAAACGTTCCCGGCAGAACCAGTTTTCCTTCGAGATCGATGATCTTTGTGCCGTCTCCCTGAAGCTGAAGCGCCTGACGGTTATTTCCACAATACAAAATTTTATCATCTCCCACAGCCAGGGCCTGTACAAATCGAAATGACGGATCAACGGTACAAATCAATCCATTCACTAAAATCGTGTCTGCTCTCTGCATTGTGACTTCCTCCTAATATGTTACTCAATGACATTGGGCTGTGAATAGTAACCCTAATACGCCAGTATTCTGGCCGGGTTCTTTACCATAATCTGGTTAATGGCATAGGGAGAAACTCCGACAATATCGCGGAGTGTCGGAATGGCAAACCGGGTCAGGCGTGCATACCCTTCTCCGCCGTAATACCTGGCCATATGTTTTGCACACGTATCCGTAGCGAGAACAAGCTGAGCCGCATACTCTTCCTGAATCAGCTGATATACGGCCGCCAGCCTCATCCATCCCGGAATACTGGCGGAGCCTGTGGCTTCCCTGTCGGAGGTGTTGCATATTTCAATGCAGATGTTAACCCCCGTATCAAGCACCCGGTGCAGATAATCGAGGCTGATTCCCCAGCTTTTCTGGTTAGTAATCAATGTCTTCAGACTTCCTTCTCCCAGAAATGCCCCCATATGGGCAATGACGGTTCTCTCCATATCCACATTTTCTTCTTTCAGGATCTTAGCTATTTCCAGGGGGCCTCCGCCCATGGTGAAACAGGGATGAACCGTCAGTGAAAGACCGGTTTCATTGGCCGTTCTGGCCGCAGCCCGGAGGAGAAGCTCTTCCCTCGGACGAAATCCCGAAGAAATTCCGACTTTAATCATCCCCGGGCGGATGCCGGTGCCCTCAATCCCTTCCTCGATCTCCTGCTTCATAAAATTCATAAAATCTTTTATCTCTGCTTCGTGGCACCACTCCGGCCAGGACTCATAGATATAAATTCCCGTTGTACCGATCACATTAACCCCTGTGTTTTGTGCTATTGTTTTAACCGCCCGGATATCGCCGCGGATACCGGGGACGCTCATTTCCACCAGCGACCGGCCGCCGGCCGCCTTAAAATCGGCAACCTCTTTTTCCATAACGGCCGGATCGTCCAGATCCTGGGTATCCCAGGTAAACATATTATTTCTGCGGATAATTCCGATATTTTCCAGCGTATTTTTTTCATCCTCTCCAACCGTCTCTTTAAATCCCGGATGTTCCTCTTTGAACTGCTCCCTGAAAATGCGTCCTTTCATCAGAATATGTTCATGCATATCGGTAAATCCAAGCTCCTCAGGCTTTATCTCTCCCGTAACTGTTACAACCTTCTTCATATCCGGCTTCCTCTCATTCACCTGCTTATGTTTCCTTTATCCGTTCTTTCTCCATCTACTCTTTCTGTAACTGCTTTCCTGTGGCTGCATTTTCTGTCTCCCTGTAATTTCTGCAAAGCGTATAATGTCCTTCCGATACCTTCAGCCGTTCCAGCTCTCCGCTTTTACATTCATCCGAAGCATACCGGCATCTCGGATGGAAAGGACACCGGGCGGCATATTTGACAAATCAGGAACATTTCCTTCTATCACGTTCAAATCTTCATCCCCGGCCGCCAGGCTGGGGACACATGCGATCAGACCTTTTGTATAGGGATGTGTCGGATTCTTAAATATTGCTCTCGTCGCCGCCTCCTCCACAACCTTCCCGCCGTAAAAAACGGCGATACGCTGCGCTAACGTTGCCACCACTCCCAGATCATGAGTGACAATAATAATACTGGTCCCGAATTGATCCCGGATACTCTTCAGCAATCCGAGAATCTGAGCCTGTATCGTCACATCCAGAGCCGTCGTCGGTTCATCTGCTAAAAGCAGTTTCGGCTTACAGGCCAGCGCAATTGCTATCATCACTCTCTGACACATACCGCCGGACAACTGGTGCGGATAACTGCTCATCCTGATTTCTGGATCCGGTGTTCCTACCACCTTCAGAAGCTTCACCGCCTCGTCATACGCCTGCTTCTTCTCCATATCCTCATGCTCCAGGAGCATCTCCATAATCTGCTTTCCGACCCGGATGACCGGATCCAGGCAGTTCATAGGATCCTGGAAAATCATGGCAATCTCCTTACCCCTTATTTTGCGGAATTCTTTATCCTTTTTATATAAAATATTTTCCCCATTAAAACATATTTCTCCGCTGATAACAGCGGGCGGCGCTTCCACAAGCCCCAGGACATTGGACAAAGTCACGCTCTTCCCACATCCTGATTCTCCCACAACGCCAAGGATTTCTCCTTCGTCAACATACAGATTCACGCCGTTTACAGCGTGAATGTTCCCCGCTTTCGACGGAAATTCCACCTTCAAATCTTTAATCTCAAGCAAATGCTCCATATATCCGCTCTCCTTTTCTGCTGCCTGGTTCTCCCGTTCGAATCGCCGCAGCAATCAATTGCTTCTCAGCCTCGGATCGAGTACGTCCCTCAAACCGTCCCCCAGAAGATTGAAGGCAAGCGTTGTCAGCGTGATCATAAGACCGCCGAAGATGGCAACCCAGGGCGCGTCGATGAAAACATCTTTTCCCTCGTTGATAATCATTCCCCAGGACGGTGTCGGTGGTGCGATTCCCAGCCCTAAAAATCCGAGAGACGATTCCGCCATGATACAGCCGCCGATGGTTCCTGACAGCGTGATAAAAATCTGTGGCAGGGCATTGGGAATAATATGTTTGAATATCGTGTATCTGCTCCCCGCCCCCATAGTTTTGGACGCCATAACAAAGGTGCGTTCACGTATGGACAGGGTTTCGCTCCGTGCAATCCGGTAAAATCCGGGAATTACAGGGATTCCGATAGCCAGACACATTCTGGTTTCCGTGGAGCCAAAACAGATTGCGATAATCATAGACAGAAGCATAGATGGAAACGCCATCATGATATCCATCATACGCCCAACAAAGAAATCCATTTTCCCCCGGAAGTAGCCGCAGATAAATCCGATGGTACTTCCGATGGAGAGGGCCAGCATTACGGATAAAAAAGACACCTTGAGCGATACCCTGGCTCCGTATATCAATCTCGTCCATACATCCTTTCCGTAATCGTCGGTTCCCATAAGATGAAGGGACGACGGCGCAGAAGCCGTTCGCCCAGATGATTCGTCTTGTAATCGTAAGGTGTCAGCCAGGGAGCTGCAACTGCCAGAAAAATCATTGCCAGTATCACTACTGTCCCGAATACGACCATTTTATTATGCAGCAGCCGTTTTATCATCAGCCTTCCCCTCCTTTTCCAAAACCGGAGTTGTAATCCAGCTTTAATGTAAGTTCTTTATAGCGGTGACAGGCCGCCTGATGGCTCTCTGATACGTACTCAAGCCCGGCGCTTCCCGCTCGCACCGCTCCTGCCTGTATGGGCATCTCTCATGGAAAATACAGCCTGACGGCGGATTTAAAAGACTCGGCACATCGCCTGTCAAAGCTTCCGTATTCACCTGATAATCAGGATCCGGCAGAGGAACGGCTGACAGCAGCGCATGGGTATACGGATGTTTTACATCCGAAAACAGTTCATTCTTCGGAGCTACCTCCACCAGATGCCCGAAATACATAACGCCGATTGTATCAGATATGTATTTTACCACCGATAAATTGTGGGATATGAAAAGGTATGTCAGCCCCAGTTCTTTCTGCAGGTGCCGGAGCAGGTTCAGTATCTGTGCCTGAACCGACACGTCCAGCGCGGAAACAGCTTCGTCACAGATAACGAATTCCGGGTTGAGGGCCAGACTCCTTGCAATATTCACCCTCTGCCTCTGGCCGCCGGACAGCTGATGCGGCATCCTGGTGAGAAGGTTGACGGGAAGGCCCACGAGGCGGCACATTTCTTCCACCTTTTCACGCTTTTCCTGCTTTGTGCCGAACTTGTGGATATCGAGAGGTTCCATTATAATTTCTTCGATTGTGAGATAAGGATCCAGCGCCTCATAGGGATCCTGGAAAATAACCTGCATTTCCCTGCGCACTTCGCGAAGCTGCCTGGAATTCATTTTGTAAACCGGCTTTCCGTGAAAATACACCTCGCCTGCCGTTGCTTTATGCAAAGAAAGAATCAGGCTGGAAAGCGTGCTTTTTCCACATCCTGACTCGCCTACCAGGCCGAAGGTTTCGCCTTTACGAATCGAAAGAGACACGCCGTCAACGGCCTTAATATACTCTTTACTCTTAGCCGCGTTTGGGAACCACTTTTTGACATCCTTCACTTCCAGTATTATTTCTTTATCTGTTTCTATTGCTTTATTCTCTTTATCATCTATATTTTGTTCAGCCATAAGTCAACCTTCCAATTCCAGTTTATATTATTTAGCATTATCCTGGTATGCCGTTTGAACTGTTACGAATCCTGAACCCGGATACGCGGATCGAAAATACCGTACAGAATATCCGTTACCAGAATTACAAGAATCATAAATACCGCCAAAAATACGGCTGTTCCCTGAATAACCGTGTAATCCCTGGCATTGATGGCATCGACAAAAGCTTGCCGATACCCGGCCTGGCGAATACCGTCTCCGTAACCACCGCCCCGCCCAGATACGCGGCAAATGTCCCTCCACAACCGTAATAATCGGTGTCAGGGCATTTCTCAGGGCATGCTTAATTATAATGGCGCTCTTTGCGATTCCCTTGGACTTGCAGACTTTGATAAAATCATTGCCGAGAATCTTGAGCATGGAAGTTCTCGTAGTCCTGGCAATAGATGCTGCGGAACCGAGGCCGACCGTAATCACCGGTCCGATAAGCCCTGCAAAATGCTGCTCCGGCGCCAGGTTAAGACCTATGACAGGAATCAGCTAAGCTGAACTCCGAATACAATAATAAGCACTAGCCCCAAGAAAAACGAGGGCATCGACATCAGAAGCGTATTCAGGCTCAGTATCATCATGTCGAAGATGCTGCCCCGGTAAAGAGCTGCAAATATTCCTGATGTGACACCCAAAACGATTGCCAGCAGCACTCCGAAAATTGTCAGTTCCAGCGTATTCGGCAGGCAGTCCAGAATCATATCAAATACCGGCTGGTTATTTGCCATCGAATATCCCAAATCACCGCGGAATGTGTCAATAATCGAATCCACCATCTGCACCGCCATAGGCCGGTTATACCCATATTCCTCCCTGTACTCCTCTATCTCCTGGACGGTGGCTGATTTACCGAATTTCATCGCTACCGGGTCTCCCGGAATCGAACGTATAATCAGAAACACTACCATCATACTCCCTAAAATCGTGGGAACCGCAAATAACAGACGTTTTAAAATGTAACGCTTCATGTTTCCCCTCCATCCGTTTCCTGCGGCAGCATTTTTTGTGGTTCACTGCCGCAGAAAACGCAGCCGTTAATTACTGCAAATCCATATACTTAAACTGGAAAAGGAGTTCCGGATTAAGTGAGAAGCCCTTTACCGTATCTTTAACAAGGATATCGCCCGTTGATTCCGCAATCGGAATCGATGGTATGCTCTCCACAAGAATTTTCTGGGCATCTCCAAAATATTTATCTTTGTCGGCCTTTTCCGTTGCTTCAAAGCCCTTTGCCACAAGTTCATCAAAATCCTCGTTTCTGAACTGACACCAGTTGCTTCCCGGAATCTTTTCGCTGGTGAAGGAGGTGAGCCACTGATCGCCGCGGTAACCGTCGCCGTTAACTAGGAACCACATATCGTGGCGTCCGTTCCTTACATCGTCGAGGAAAGTAGCGAACTCTGAAAGATTTAACTGCATATCAATACCGATATCAGCCATATACTCCTGGATCACAAGCAGCGGTCCTTTTGACAGCGTATCGTTCGGAGAAGCAACCGATGTGGAAAATCCGTCCGGATAGCCGGCTTCCGCCAAAAGCTGTTTTGCCTTTTCGGGATTATATTCATATGTAAAGCCGCTCTCCTCTGCCGTACTGGCATAGATACAGTAGGACTGAACGTAGCCGGTAGGCGGGAACAGCGTTCCTCTCCAGTAGTCGTTGAGCATTTCGTCATAATTGATCGCATATTTCAGGGCTTCCCTGACCTTCGGATTGGTGAACGGCTCTTTTTCCAGGTTCATTCCCAGGTAGTAACAGCCTGCGCCTGCGACTTTCTTCACCTCGCACCCCTCTGTTTCTCCGAATTTCAGGATATTGTTGGAATCATTTAATGACATGATATCGACTTCGCCCGCGTTATACAGGTTAATCCGGCTCGACTCGTCAGCCAGCATTGTAATCTGAACTTTGTCCAGCAGTGCTTTTTCCCCCCAGTAGTCATCAAATCGTTTAACGATGTATGCCTCCGCCGGTTTGCCCGATTCATATTCGAAGGGCCCCGTTCCGACCGGTTTTGCACCGAATCCCGACGGTTTCAGCTCTTCATAAGCTTTCTTGCTTATTATGTTCGTATACCATGACGCAAAATCCATCAGGATCCATTGTCTGCTTCCTTTAAATGGAGTACAAACACATAGGGATCTGATGTGTCCATGGATTCGATGTTGTCCACCTTGCATTTTGATTTCGTATCGGTAGCCCCTACCTCCGGATCACTCAGGCGCTCCAGTGTGTATGCCACATCCTCCGATGTCAGCTCTCCATAGCCGGCATGGAACCGGACACCTTTCCTCAGATGAAAGGTATATGTTTTTCTGTCGTCGGATACATCCCAGCTCTCCAGGCTCGGAATCAGGTTTCTGTCTTCATCCAGGGCCAGTAAGGTTTCAAAGATGGATATACCTGCCTTGACACTGCCTCCGTCTCCCCAGAGCGCCGGATCAAAGGTGGCCTTCTCCCAATGTGTTGCAACTTTCAGCATCTTCTCACCACTGTCCCCGAGCTTTGCTGAACCGCTGAGCTCCCCTGTGTCCGCCGCTTTCCCGCCTCCGCCGCAGCCGGTCAATATCATTGATGCAAAGAGCGCTATTGCCGCCGCTGTTGTCAGTAATCTTTTTTCATATTCTGGCTCCTTTCAATTCACGGTTAAATCCGTGATATTATATAAATGAATATTTCAATTACTTACCCCTCTCCGCCTTCGAATTAGTAAATTTTACCCCTTTATCCCCTGTAATTTTTGTATATTTTATAAAAATATGCATCTATGCCAGAATATTAACATATTGTTACAGAATTATCATCACAAAACAACGGCGACCACTTTAAAAAAAACTCTGAATTTTACCGCGTGGTATATAACAGTTGGGCGGGCCAGTCACGCTCCACGTGGAATGGATCGTGAATTACCTTTCACCGCGAATCCAAATTGAAACAGACGGTAACAGAAGAAGGGCTTTTCTCTTCTCAGAGAATCCCCTCTTCTGTTACCGTCTGTTCATGTTAAAAATTACCTGTTATATCTTTTTATCCTTATCCTTTACCAGGCATAACTATCCGGTGCCTCTCCCCCCGGTCCCGGGAAGATTTCATCCAGACGTTTCATCGCGCTGTCATCCAGCTTTACATCCAGCGCATGCAGGATATTATCGAGATGTTCCGGCGTCCTGGGCCCGATCAGAGGGCTTGTGACAACCGGATTTTTCAGAATCCATGCCATTGCCACATCGGACTGCTTCTCTCCCAGTTCCCGGCAGAAATCCGCGAAGTCCGTGAGCGTCTTAATCATCGCCTCGGAATAGTGACGGTTCTCACCGCGCGATCCGCTCAGGCGTTTCAGGGCATTCTCTCCCAGCATCCCTCCTGCCAGAGGTGAGTAGGTGACAAAGCCCAGCCCAAGCTCCCTGGCGGCCGGAATCACTTCCAGCTCCGGAAGTCTTGACAGAAGGTGGTATTGGTGCTGCTCCGCCACCAGACCAAGGAAGTGGCGTTTATCGGCCTCCCACTGCGCCCGGACCAAATCGTGGCCTGCAAAGTTGGAGGATGCGATGTAGGTTGCCTTTCCGCTGTTAACCAGAACTTCCATCACCCCCCACATCTCAGGCCATGTCACATGGCGGTCGATATGATGCATATAATACAGATCGACATGGTCTGTCTGAAGGCGTTTCAGCGAGTCTTCCATATGCCTGCGGACTTTCCAGGCCGACAAGCCGTCTTCGTCATTCGGCCCCTCCAGCGGATCTTCCATCGTAGCGAAAACTTTCGTGGCCAGGATTACGCGTTCCTTCTTTGCCGCCCTGGGCAAACCACTTTCCGATTATCTTCTCCGTCAGTCCGTGTTCTCCCTCGCCGGCGAAGCCGCCGTAGGCGTCGGCCGTATCAAAGAAATTAATGCCTGCATCCACCGCCTTATCCATGATATAAAATGCATCCTTCTCGCTGGTGGATGTTCCAAAATTCATTGTTCCAAGGCAAAAGCGGCTCACCTTCAGCCCCGTACGCCCCAAATACGTATATTCCATATTCGACTTCTCCTGTTGATTTTTATTGTATTACTCTTACTTATTTATCGTTCCGGTTCTCAGACAATTCTGATTGAATCCTGCTCCCGGGAATAAACAATTTTTCCACCCGTCACGGTCATCACAACCCTGACATCGTCAAACTGTTCCGGGGATATCTCAAAGATATCGGTGTCAAGCACCTGCAGATCCGCCAGCTTGTCAACCTCAATGCTGCCCGTAACATCTTCTCTGTGGTTCTGGTATGCGCCGTTAATCGTATACATCCTGATTCCGTCCTCAATCGTACAGCCGTTTCTGTTATAGCAGGTGCCGGAGACAGTCGTCCGCGTCATCGCGAACTTCAGTCCCATCAGCCAGTTAACGGTCATGCAGGGGGCGTCGGAACCCTGGCTTACGACAACGCCGTTATCCATAAATCTCTGGTAATCGAACATATGCGAAGGTTCTTCCGGATCCACACAGTCCACCAGGGATTCCATGAATCCCCAGGGAGCCACGGCCTGTGAGGACAGCACAATATGGTTCTTTGCGCATTTCTTCATGTTATCTTCCGAGAAATCGTCACCGTGAATCACAAAATGGCGCAGGTTTTTCCCGGGGTACAGCTCCATCGCTTTAACATAGGCATCCACAATGGTATCGATCCCGCAGCCTCCGGTGGAATGAATTCCTATCTGGTATCCCATCCGGTGTAGCTCCACGATGGTTCGTGTTATTTCTTCCTGCTTGCTCTTCTATTGTATTACCGGGAAAATAACTGCTCCCTCCCGTTTTTCTTCCGTCGGGGCGCAGCCACATGCTGTCTCCAAACAGCTTGACGGCACAGGCATCCACCCATTTTCTGTCCGTCAGTGCCGGAACCTTTTTAGCGGCGGCTCCGCCGATAATCGAATCATAAGTGGAAAGACCGTTCAGCCCCGCCATAATATTTACGGAAACTCTGGCCGTAAGCTCTCCCTCCTTGGCCATCTGCTCATACATATCGATAACCCGGGAGCCGCCTGTACCGGCAAACAGATAATCCCCTCCGATTCCGACCATATCGGTGTGGCTTGTAACGCCATTTTCATTCATTTCTTTCTGAATCAGCCTGATGCATTCGCGAAGCTGCCCGTCGCTCAGCCGGGGCGAAACTCTCCCGACTTTGTCCATCAGCATAAAGTCGTCCAGATACCCTGTCGGTTCACCGTCTTCTCTTCTCTGAATCTTTCCCTCATGTCGCTCTAAATCCGGTGTGTCTTTTGTGATTCCCGCCAGTTCCAGCGCCTTCGTGTTAACAAGTATATGGTGCAGACCGCTGTTAGCCAGCCATACGGGATGATCCGGCACCGCCTCATCGATATCCCACCGCGTGATCTGCCGCTGTGCATCGGCACATTCCTTAATACTGCCCGGGCTGAGGCCGGATCCCATGATCCACTGACCCTTTGGCGTCTCTGCCGCAGCCTCAGCGAGGATTTTTCTGAGATCGGCAAGACAGGACACCTTATCCGATCCCACGTCCAGAAACCATGGCATTTTATAAAGCCCCGCCAGGCAGGCGTGAGTATGGCAGTCCTGGGACCCGGTTAGCATCAGCCTGCCATTCAAATCAACCGCCTCTGTCGCTTCTCCGATGTGGCATTTCATTTCTTCATCACTGCCGATATCAATAATCCATCCGTCCTTTACCGCAATTGCAGTGCAAAAGCCAAATTTCCGATCGACTTTTGCTATCTTTCCGTTGAAAAACACAAGATCTGCCGAAACCGGCATCTCTTTGCCCTCCGTCTTCATTTGCTTCATAAAAATCTCCCGTTTTTCAAAAATTCAACAAAAAACCGACAGACATTAACCATACCATATCTGATATGCTGTCTCCCGGTGTACACCATTTGTTAATATGTGAGCTCACGTTGCGTTCAGAGAATCACTGAATAGACTTGTTTAAAATGTAAGGAAATTTGTGTGTGGAATTTCTTTATGGTTAAAGGATATCATTTTTGATAAGTAAAGTCATTAAAGAAATATGCTTTTTTCAACAATATTCATACATACACTTTACAAAGTGGTATAGTCCGGAGCGTCCTCCCGGGTTTAATTATCCATCTGCCCCAATAATATCTCGCTTGCCAGCCGGAGTATTTCTTCCTCCGTCAGGTGCATTGCATAAAGCTCGTCGACCAGTTTTTAGCGTTTTGATAACAGGACTGCTTTTTTCTTTTCTCTTACAAATGTCCCGCTTCCCCTCGCCTGTTCCAGAAGTCCGGCTTGCTTTAATTGTGAAAGAGCTGCTTTCAGCGTACCGCGTGCGACCTGATATTGCTTGCATAATTCCCTTTCGCTCGGAAGTTTCTGACCGGATTGATATGTTCCGTCCTCCACTTTATCCTGGATATCTTTTATGATTTTTCTATAAATCGGCGTTTTCTCTTTCATCTATACCTCCTGCAGATATGCTTCCAGGTCTGTATAGGAATCAGGAAGTATCTTATAACGGTAAAACAGAACATCCATATTCTCCTCTTTTTCCGCCTCCGTCTTCATTTCCTCATAGCGGGCCGGAACAATCCAACAGACAGGTTTTGAATCAAGTAAACTCCTCCTGTCCTTCCATTCGTCTTTCCGGCAGATAAAATACGTATTATGCTTACACAGAGATGATGTAAGAAGGCTTACATGTTTAATAAAATCCCGGCTCTCATAGATAATTCCCACTATACATGAACCGCTAAGCCCCGACAATGTCTCCACTACTTTGTCGTCTACCGAGATCTGTAACTTTATCAGTGTTTTATTATAGGCCTTTGCCAGATTCTGTAATTCGTGATAATGAGCCGTCGTCGTCAGCCAGAGTTCTGCCTCCGGGACAATACCGCCGAATGCTTCAAGGACTTCATAAACGTCATAACATACTGGAAGGAACTTAAATCGCTCCTCTATTTTGCGGGAGATATCCGCGGCAATTTCAGGCGTGCAGTCAAAAAGGGCACCTGTACCTCTTCCTTTTTACTGAATTTTTTCCGGCATGCCTCCTCAATCAGCTGAAATGCCTCCTCAGCCGGTATTCCGGCCCTGAGAACCTTCTCCCTGTAAGCCTGCATTTTTTGTCTTTCCGATCTCCATTCCTGGATATAGGTTCCGCTTCCCCTGCTTCTTTTAATGCACCCCTTATGTTCCAGCTCCTCATAGGCCATGCGGATCGTTCCCTTGGAGAGACCGGTAGAATGGTACAGCGCCGCTTCGGAAGGAAGTCTGTCACCAGGTTTAAGTTCTCCCTCTGTTATTGCTTTTATAATCTTTTCACAAAGCTGTTTATATGCCGGTTCACTTCTGTCAAAACTTCAACGTCCATTACTCATCCCCTGCTGATTCCGATCTGTTTTACAAAATAATATAATACTATATTTTTACTAATAAAGTAAATGATAAATTATATTTTTTTCGACAAAGGGCTCGATATAGACAAATAAATAGCGATAACCTGCACGCTCTGCGCACAGGTCACCGCCTGGAACTATATCCGTTCCGATTATTTTATAAAATTCTCCTGATACTGTTTCGGTGAAACGCCCGTCAGGTTCTTAAAAACAGTACAAAAATAACTGATGCTGTTAAATCCGGTCTGAAATGCCACTTCATTCGGCTTGTCCCCCCTGGCCAGAAATTCTTTCGCCCTCTCGATCCGGTACCTGGCTAGATACTGCCGGAAGGATTCTCCCCGTGTGTTTTTAAAGAGACGGCCAAAATGATAGGAGCTGTAATGGAACAGATTTGCCATTACATCCAGGTTAAACTCACTGTTGGGATAATATTTTTCAATGGCCTCATCAATTTTGTGAAACAGCAGTTCCTCGGAACTTTGCGACTCCGCCCCCAGTTCTTTTATCAACATATCACAGAACTGCTCCATCGTCTCCTTTATATCGTCTGCAAACATGCCGTTTATGACTTGTTTGGATGTGTTCAGATACGCTTTTTCCAATATATCGGCCGGTATTCTGGAGTTGTAAAAGCGTTCTCTCAGTGTATCTACAAAGCTCACCAGGATCAGACGTATGTTAATGGGCGACATCGCCACGGACAGCATGTATTTCATCATCTCATCCACATGGTCCTTTACCGCCGCCCGCTCTCCATTCGTGATCCCGGAGACAATCTCAGCCCCAAAGGTTTTCAGCACATCCCGTGAAAACGGTGTCCTGGGTTCGCATATATCTTTATGAAATACCATGTGGTTTTTCCCCAGCCTGAAGCAGTGAAACAGTCCCTCCTTACACTCGGCATAAGCCTGCGGGAAACGCGACAGGCTGCTGCAATATCGGCTTATCCCAATCGCAACACTCTCTCCCACCTCTTCGTTGACCCGTACAATCATATCCTTTGCAAGTTCCCTGATTTTCTCCGTTACTACTTTCTCTTCAGAAGACGATTCCTGCCCCGTACACAGGAAGACACCGACCACGCCCCGCGCCGGTAGGATGCGACCAGCCCCTCAATTCCGCTTCGCTTCACACATCTTTGAAGCGTCTGCGTCTGGTTAAATCTCCTGGGAAACTGATTAAATTCAGGATAAAACTGGAACACATCATTGTAGTCTGTCTGTACCAGCAAAAGCCGGTCAGGCAGACAGCTCAATCCAATCAACTGAAGAATTTCATCCACATGGCTGCTGTTCAGGTTTCCATATATAATACTGTAAGCAAACTCCTGGCAATACAGATCATACTGGCCGTCTTTAGTACTGCCTTTAAACCTCCTGAAAAATGCTGGAATATCTTTAATAAATATTTCGTTCGAATCCATCTGCAGCACTCCTTGTAGTCTGTTTTTGTTTCAAGTGTCAAATAAATCTTTCCTTTTTCCATAGTTTTGAATGAAAAAACCGACAGACAATAATCATATCAAATTGATATGCAGTCTCCCGGTGTACACCATTTTTTACTATGTGAGCTCATTTTTAATTCAAAAGAAACACTGAATTGATTTGTTATTATTATCGCTATTGTTGTTTTAAATTAAGTAAGGAAAAATTGTGTGTGGAATTTATTTCTGATTCAAGGATAACATTTTTAGTAAGCAAAGTCATTAAAGAAATTTGCTTTTTTTATTCAATATTTATACATACAATTTACAATACTGTAAATCCGGCCTGCATAATCCCATACCGTTATTCTGCATGCTCCGCGCACAGGCCGCCTTCAATACTTAAAAGTCCGAAATCTCCGGGGATTCCGGGATTTCGGACTTTCATTTACTGCTGTTTAATTTTTACATAAACCACTTTTAATAATTTGTTGTTCGGATTTTTCATCGTTCTTGTCTCAAGATAATCAAAGCTTTCAATAAATTGGCCCAGTTTCTTGCATTTATAGTTTCGTGGATCAAAGCCAGGAACTCTTTTGGGAAGTACCGTTCCTATCTCCGACTGGTTAATCCATCCGTTCTCATCGGATCTGGACTCAATTATGGCTACTATCTCAGCGCCGATTTCCTCCTTCGTCGGCACATTGTTGAGTCTGGCATCATCCTTTAAATTGTCGGCTTTGTCATCCGGAGTATCCGCAGTTTCAACCGGGTGGGGCTTTGTCTTTGCCTCCGGGGCTTTCTTCGTATCGCGTTCGTCCGAGGGACGGATTGCCGCAGGCGGTTCTGCCGCTTTTGCTGCCTTAACTTCAGAAAGCTTCTCGTCCTCCGCCTGTTCTTCCAGGCTCTCCTGATACAGTAAATCAAGGAATTTGAATGTCTCGCAGGCCGATACCAGAGAATTCGGAGTCTTCTGTTCCCCCATTCCAATTACAATCATCCCGGCCTCGCGGAGACGAATCGCCAGCTTCGTAAAATCACTGTCGGAGGTTACCAGACAGAATCCATTTACTTTTCCCGAATATAAGATATCCATCGCGTCGATAATCAGGGCAGAGTCCGACGCATTCTTTCCTTTCGTATAGTTAAACTGAAATACCGGCGTCAGTGCAAAATCTCTGAGCGCATCCTGCCATGCCATAACACTGGGATTTGTAAAATCACCGTAAATCCGTTTGTATGTAGCGATCCCATAGTCGCTCACTTCATCCATAATCAGTTTAATGTACTTTTTAGAAACGTTTTCTGCGTCAATCAGTACTGCAATCTTGTCCTGCTTATCCATATATGCCTCCAGCTATCATGTTCACTAGATTCGTGGGGAACCTCATCAAGTGCTCATAGTATATCCTGGTCACTAAGCTCGTTTAATACCTCGCTAAGTGTCCAGATATGACTCGCACTAGATTCGTGGGGAACCTCATCAAGTGCTCATAGTATATCCTGGTCACTAAGCTCGTTTAATACCTCGCTAAGTGTCCAGATATGACTCGCACTAGATTCGTGGGGAACCTCATCAAGTGCTCATAGTATATCATAACAGGGGGGATTATTCAATTGGCTATACGTCAAATGGCTGTACTTCGTCTCTCTCGATCAGGAATGTCACCGGTCTGAGGCCGTCTGTACAGCAGCCGACTTCCACACCATCCTCTTTTGTCCATGGCGCATAGGAACCGCCGCGGCTGATAGTAAGCATCTGTGGATAGAGCGCGGCCCAGGCTTGGGCGCAGAAGCCCTCCGGACAGTTCATAAAGGCGTCTACAATAATTTCCTGGCCTTCCTTAAAGCCGCCGCATGGTTTCAGTTCTTTTCCGATCGATAAATATTTTTCTGCCAGTTCCGGATAAATTGCTGTTTTTAATACGGTTAATTTTACTTTGTACATTTCTGCCATGATTTTATACCTCTTTCTTTTTATATTAAGTTTTTAGTTTTCATTTAATCCGCTGTTATTTCCGGCTCTTAATACGCCAGAATCCTGGCCGGATTTTCAATCATGATGCTTCTGACAGCATAATCCGATACACCGCCGTACTGCTTCAATGCCGGCACGGCAAATTTGGTCAGCCGGCAGTAGCCCTCTCCGCCACAGCGTCTGGTCATTGTTTTCACGCACATGTCGGTCCCCAGCACCATCTGACGGCAGTGGCCTTCATTAATCAGCTTTACAAGACCTGCCAGCTTCATATAATCCGGATTGGACTGGGAGCCCAGCGCCTCTAAATCTATCTGCCCGGACATGAATTCGACCGATATATTGGCTCCTTCCGCCAGTATTGACTTTGCCACATCAAGGTTAAGCGCCCACAGCTCCGGATAGCGAATCATCTCAGATAATCCCCGGTTATTGGCCATCGGCACATGGGCAATGACTATTTTTTCCGCCGGTACGCCTTCTTCCTTTAAGATCTCCACCACCTTACCGGGTTCTCCTCCTCCCCGGCCGCAGGGATGCACCGTTATGGACATTCCCGTTTCCTTCACCGCCTGCCCGCCTGCCCTCAGGGACATCTCCTCTCTTTGGGTGAAGCTGGAAAGAGCGATTTTAACACATCCTGGTTTTATTCCGGTTCCCTCAATTCCGTTCTCGAATTCGTCCATGATACGTTTATAGAAATCCGCTGTATTCCATCCGTCAAAACGGCCCATCCACGATGATTCGATATAAAATCCGGTTGCCGTAATAATGTTAACTCCCGTTTTTTCTGAGATTCTTTTGATTGCAGCCACGTCCAGCCGGATCCCGGGAACACTCAGTTCCAGAAGTGAATCCCCTCCCGACTCTTTATAATCAGCCACCTCTCCCGTCATAACCTCCTCGTCGTCCAGATTCATTGCATCCCGGCACAGCGTGAAGTTACGCTTCAAAAGGCCGATATTTTCCAACGATATCTTATCTTCCCATTGATTGAAGATTTCCCGGCATCCCGGGGCGGCAGATGTTTCCCATATCTGTTCCGTCGAACATCACATGCTCATGCATATCGGTGTATCCCAGCTCTTCCGGTGCAATATCGCCGCATACAGTCGTTATTCTTGACATAGTTTCCTCCTGAACTTAACCGGCCGTCTTCCATTTTTCTTAACCGGCCGTCCCGTTCCTTTATTCTGTTAATTTTCCTTTCCTGCTCATCCGCCGTCAGCCGTTATCTTCCATCAGATGGCAGGCCGCCATATGGCCGTCTCCGCATGGATACAGCTTCGGGTTCTCTTTCCTGCACCGCTCCGTCGCATAACGGCATCTTGGGTGGAAAGGACAGCCGCTTGGGCGGTTTGCCGGATCTGCGATATTTCCTTCGATAACCTGTAAGCGCTGCGCTTTTGTCTGCAGGGTCGGTATACATGCCAGCAGCCCCTTTGTGTAAGGGTGCTTCGGATGCTTAAAGAGGTCGGCCGTGTGGGCCTCCTCAACAATCTGGCCGCTGTAAAATACGACGACGCGATCGGCTACATCGGAAATAACACCCAGGTCATGAGTTACTATCATGATGCTCATTCCGTATTCGCCTCTCAGCTTCTTGATCAAATCCATAATCTGCGCCTGTATTGTTACATCAAGAGCTGTCGTCGGTTCGTCCGCCAGCAGAATCTGCGGTTTACAGGCCAGCGCCATTGCAATCATGACTCTCTGGCGCATACCGCCGGATAACTGGTGCGGGTAATCATTAATCCGCTTTTCCGCGTTGGGAATCTCCACCTGTTTCAAAAGTTCCAGCGCCTTTGCCATAGCCGCATTCTTCAGAAGTTTTTCATGCAGCATCAGGCTCTCTGCTATCTGCGGCCCGATTTTAATGACCGGATCGAGACTGGTCATCGGCTCCTGAAATATCATTGATATCTCTTTCCCCCTGATTCTGGTAAAATCCCGCATCGGCATATCCAGAATATTCTGCCCCTTATAGTAAATCTCCCCCTCAATCCTTGCAGGCGGCGTCTTTACAAGCCGTAGAATCGTTGACATCGTAACGCTCTTTCCGCAGCCGGACTCGCCTACCACTCCCAGAGTTTCACCTTTACCCAGTGACAGATTAACGCCGTTTACCGCATTAATTGCTCCGCCGTCCATTGGAAATTTTACAAAGAGATCTTTTATTTCCAAAATTTTATCATTCTCCAACTTCGTACCTCCTAAAGCGTCACTGCCATTATTTTAATTTCGGATCCAGGTAATCTCTGATACCGTCTCCCAAAAGGTTGAATGCAAAGATTGTAAGCGCAATCATCAGGCCGGAAAAACCGGCAATCCACGGGGCGTTGAATATGTAGCTCTTGCCCTCGCTGATTACAAGCCCCCAGGACGGTGTCGGCTTTGGAATACCGAAGCCCAGATAACCCAGGGAAGATTCCGCCATGATGGAGCCGCCGACACTGAAGGACAGAATTACAAAAATCTGCGGCAGAGTGTTGGGCAGAATGTGGCGGAACAAAATCTTACTGCTTTTCGTGCCCATGGACCTGGCCGCCATAACATAAGTTCTCTCCCCCACATTCAGGGCCGCTCCCCTTGTGACGCGGTAGAATGCCGGTATCAGCGGAATTCCCAGGGATAGGCACATGTTGAGAATGGACGGCCCCAGGGCGATTCCGATTAACAGTGAGAGAAGAATCGAAGGAAATGACATGAATATGTCCATAACACGGCCCAGGGCAAAGTAAAACGGGCCTTTGAAGTATCCGCCCATCAGGCCGAGCAGGCAGCCGAGAACCAGTCCCAGCGCCACGGCCGCCAGCGATACGGTCAGGGAAATTCTGGCTCCGTAGATAACTCTTGTCCAGATATCACGGCCGAAATTATCCGTACCCATGATGTGGGCGGCGCTTGGCGGCTGTAATTTATCCGACAGCGTTATCGTATCAAATGCATAAGGAGTTAAAAAGTCGGCAAACACCGCCAGGCAGACAATGATAGTCAGGATGAACAGGCCGGCCGCAATCCCCTTATTTTTCTTCAAAATTTAATCATAGCTTTATCCTCCTGCCTATTCCTCAACAATTCTCAAATCGAGTTCTCCGGCCCTGTGGCAGGCTACCTGATGACCCGGCGTAAACTCGGTAAGCTCCGGCTCCTCCTGCGGCAGATATCCTTTACAAACGGGCATCTGTCCTGAAGATACATCCCTTCGGCGGATTCATAAGATTGGGAAGATCGCCTTCCAATATCAGACGTTTCGTCTTCACGTCGGGATCGGGGATGGGAACTGCCGAGAGCAGGGCGCAGCTATAGGGATGGAGGCAGTTTTCAAACAGCTCGTCCTTTCCCGCTACCTCTACCAGCTTTCCGAAATACATGACTCCGATTTTATCCGAAACAAATTTGACGACTGCCAGGTTATGGGAAATAAAAACATAGGTGAGGCCGTTTTTATCCTTTAAATCCAGCAGAAGGTTCAGTATCTGAGCCTGTATGGATACATCCAGAGCCGACACCACCTCATCGCAGAGCAGCAGCTTTCGGTGAAAGGGCCAGGCTTCTGGCAATACAGAGTCTCTGTCTCTGCCCTCCCGATAACTGGTGGGGATAGCGCACCATCAGCTTCTCCGGCAGGCCGACTTCCTGAAACAGCTCTTTAACGCGCGCATCGATTTCCTGTCTGCTGTATCCGAAATTTTCCATCGGTTCGGACACGATCTGTTTTAAATTAAAGCGGGGATTCAGGGAATCATAAGGATCCTGAAATACTATCTGCATATCCTTTCTGATCGCATCCAGCTGCCTCTTCGGCATTTTTGTAATATCCTGCCCGTCAAACAAAACCCTGCCGCCCGATGATTCCAATAATTTCATGACCAGCTTCGCCAGAGTGCTTTTTCCGCAGCCGGATTCTCCCACCAGACCGAAGGTTTCTCCGCGTTTTACAGAAAAGGACACTTGATTGACAGCCTTGAAAACTGTTTTATCAAATAATCTGCCGCTGCCGGCTTTATAGTATTTACATATATTTTCAACCTGCAGGATATTGTCATTATCCTGCATACATTCCTGTATTACACTCATTTTCCCAACTGCCTTTCCTTTATTTGTCCGACTGAACACGGATTCTCGGATCGATAATGCTGTACATGACATCTGTCAACAGATTTACGACAATCAGCAGAATGGTGATGAATACGGCCGTTCCCTGGACTACGGGATAATCTCTCTTCGTCACCGCGTCCATCAAAAGCTTTCCGATACCGGGCCTGTTGAACACCGTCTCAATTACAATGGAACCGCCGAAACTGGATGCCAGATTATATCCGATAATCGTGGCAATCGGAATCGCCGCATTTCTCAGACCATGCTTAAATAAAACGGCTTTTCGCTCAGCCCTTTCGCCCTGGCGGTTCTGATGAAATCCTCTCCCATCACTTCCAGCATGCTTGACCTGGTCGTACGTATGGTCAGGGCGCTTCCGGCAAGAACCATCGTAAGAACAGGAGCTACAATGGTCTGAAAGTAATTGGCGTTTTCACTTTGAATGCCGATAACCGGTATCAGCTTCAGCTTCACAGCCAGAACTACAAGCACCAGAATCGCCACGTAAAATGACGGCAGCGACATACCTATGGTACTCATGCCGCTAATCATGTAATCGGGCCATCTGCCGCGATACACACTGGCGACAACGCCCCATATAATTCCCAGGATGGAGTTCAGTATCATTCCCCACAACACCAGCTCCAGCGTCCTGGGAAAGCGTTCCTTTAAAAGTTCCGTCACTTTTTTATGGGAAGAAAGAGATTCTCCCAAATCGCCTGTGAAGAATTTCTTTACCGCGATTACCATCTGCGTCATTAGCGGTTCATCCAGGCCGTTCTGCTCACGGAACAGTGAGATCTCTTCCGGGGTGGCAGTTTTGCCCAGCATAACGGAAGCCGGATCACCCGGCACCATCCGGATGATCAGAAACACCGCAAGGAACACGCCTAAAATGGTAGGTATCGCCATCAAAACCCGCATACCAAAATATTTTTTCATAGACTACTCCTTAAATTTATACCGTACTGGTAATTGTCCAGCGCTATACAACTACCGCATTGCAAAGCGCGCAGGCTGCGTGCGGCAGGCCCGCGCGCTTTGCCGTCGTAACCTTACTCTTCGATATACGCCTCTCTGCAGGTAAGCATAAGTCCTGTCGTAATCTTAAGGTCCTTTACTCTCGGGTTGACAACCTGATGAATAGAGTATGTAGTCATCGTATAGAGACAGCCGGAATCCATGATATTTTTCTGTGCTTCATTGTAAAGCTCCGCTTTCTTTGCCAGATCGTTTTCTTCCACCGCTGCCGCCACGATTCTGTCGTACTCAGGATCATTGTAAGCAATGTAGTTGATTGTACTCTCGCTTGTAAACTGTTTTAACACGTTGTCAGGAATAACAGGACAGGAATCCCAGAACAGATAAATCGGGATTTCTCCGGCCTTTGCCTTATCAAGCCATACGCCGAAATCCACAGTCTGGAGATCCACCTTCAGGCCTATCTGTGTCAGGAACTGCTGCACTAATGTGGCCGGTCCTGCGCTCAGCGTATCATTAGGAGCATACATGTCGATGGCAAAACCATCCGGGTATCCGGCTTCTGCAAGCAGCTGTTTTGCCTTCTCCGGATTATATTCCGGGTTCCAGTAGTCTTCCAGTGCATAGCGGCAGAAGGTTGGAAGGAAACCTTTGGATTTTTCTTCCGTGCCTTTGAAATACTCATCGCAAACCATATCGCGGTCAATACTTAATGCAATCGCTTCTCGTACCTTCGGGTCATTTAACGGCTCGAAATTCGCATTGATTCCGATATAGGACTGCGCGGAATCCCTTGCGTTGAGAAGAACGTAAGTATCCGGATCGGCCATATACTCTTCCACTTTTTCCAGATTGTTTACGTCATATGTATCAATCTCGCCTGCTTCCATCGCATTGGCAAGCGTTACATCGTCGGGAATTACATAATATTCCACACGGTCCAGCTTTGCTTTCCGGCCCCAGTAATCGTCAAATTTAACCGTACAATATTTTTCTCCGGGAACACCGCCTTCTTCCAGCATGAATGGACCGGTTCCGATCGGACGTTTCTGGTACTCTTCCAGACCCATTTCTTCCACTGCCTTCTGGCTGGTAATGGTTAGGTAAGATCTGGCAACTTTATCAGGGAAGAATACGTCTCCTTCCTTCAAAGTAAAGACAACCATGTAATCATCGGCGGCCTCGACGCTTTCGATATTGGCCAGGCCGAGATTTGTTGAATTGGTTGCCGTGTTGTTAATGGTCGGGTCCAAAAGGCGGCCGACTGAAAATACGACGTCGCTTGCTTTCATCTCGCCGAAGCCATAGTGAAATTGAACGCCTTCACGGGCTTGAACGTATACGTCTTCAAATCATCGGATGTTTCCCATGACTCAGCCAGATACGGAGCCGGTTCCTGCTTGTCGTTGTAGGTAAGAAGCGATTCAAACACATCCGGGCCAAACTGAAATGGATCCCGAAGGTTGCCGGATCAAAGTTGCCCGCTGCCGGAGTCCCATGTTCTTCCACGAAGCACAGAACCGGCGCACCGCTTCCATTATTTTCTGTTTTTGCTGATGAGGATTGTGACGCATCACCCGAGGTACTTCCGGAACATGCGCTCAATGAGGCTGCTGCCGTCAATGCGGCCATAAGCAGCGCAAGATATTTCCTGTTGGATCTTTTAAAATTTTTGATTCCCTTCATTTGCTTCTCTCCTTTTCCTTAATACGTTAACAGGAACGGAAGCAATGACTGAAATACCGATATCCTTACTGATTTGATTATAGAATTGCTTTCACTAAAATAAAGGTTAGCAAAACTTTCTGAAATTCCACACACATTTCAATATCTCAGATTGCTTCACTACCAATCGATAACTTGTCCAAATTTTACTATTTTTTTTGTAAATTGTCAATATATATTTGTAATTATTTTAATTCTCCGTTTCATTCCCGTTACTATTCACACGGTTGTGTTCCGCGGGGTGCTTTCGTGCGCATTCTGCACGGAAACCCGGGGTTCACGGCGCGAAACTGCGTTTCTTGCCGTTTCTGTGCCTCGCTAAGCGTGTTGTGCGGCCGTACATTCTATTCTTTTCGGTCATCGCACAGCGGCTGCTTATGGAAGTGCTGGGCCGTTATATCACTGTAGATTATCGTTCTTCCAAGAGACAGTATCTCAGCCTTGGAAAGTTTTAAAGAGACCAGATAAGCTACCAGTTCATCCGCCTGTTTTTCCAAAGCATTCCCTCTCCCATCCCGCTTTTCCACATAAGTTCCGCTTCCCCGGACCTGTCTGATAAGCCCTGCTTTCTGAAGCTCGGAAAAGCGGCTTTTAATGTTCCCCGGCCACACCATACAAGTTGCAGAGTTCCTCTCCGGGAAGCTTCTGACCCTCTTTCCACTGTCCCGACTCAATCCTGCTTCTGACGTCATCCACAATCTTTCCATAAACAGGCGTTTCTTTCTTCTCTGGTTTTTTATCTGTCATTTTCTTCTCTGCTCCATAATTGCCCTGATTTCATCCAATGAATCCTTCGTTACCCCGTAATTGAATACAATATAATGGCTGCCCATCGTCTCCATCTGCCTGATAATCTCTTCCTCCTGCACGGAAACCAGCCATATGATGTCCTCTGTCCGAATGGCTCTTTTTTTATCGCACCATTCTTCTTTCTGGCAGAGATAATATGTATTATGCCTTCCCAGCAAAGCCAGCGTATGGCTGATATGCATCAGGAAATCCTGGCTGTCATACACTATGCCCAGCAGACAGTCATCATCCAAAGCGGCAATCTCCTCTTCTTCCGTAGCGGGAACCGAAAGCCTGACCTGCAAAAGTGCCTTTCCAGCCTTCTCAGCCACAGGCAGAATCTCTTCAAAATGAGTTTTGTTGTAATCCATATCTCCTCCGAAGGGATAAATGTTCCGGCGCGTACTCCGTCAATCTGATAGTATTTCATATCAAAGTTCCAGATTTTTACAAGTTCTCTCGTAATATCTCCCGCTATCTCCGGGGTACAGTCAATCATCGCTGCCTGATCCGGAATATCAGCGGCAAAAAAACGGCCGCAGGCTTCTTTCAAAAGCCGGTAGCATTCGTCCGGTTTCATTCCTTCTTTTTGCAGCTATTATCAAACTGCACCATCCTGCGCAGTTCCGGCGCCAGCCCTGAACATAAGTGCCGCTTCCGTGCACTCTTCGGATATAGCCTTCTTCTTCCAGCTTGTCGAATGTCTTTCTGACCGTGCCTTTGGCCAGTCCCGTCTCATGGCAGAATTCTGCTTCCGACGGCAGTTTATCGCCCGTCCTGTATTCTCCCGCCCTGATTGCCGCGGCAATCTGAGCCGACATCTGTATATAAGCCGGTGAATTGCCGTTCATATCGATTTTGATTCTCATATCTCGTCCCACCTCGTCTCCTGGATTATAATTATACAATATTTTTAATAAAAAATATACCATTTACAGCATTGGGCTAGATCATTTTCCGCTCCGATGCACAAATATTAAAATAAACTGCCTGTTTTCTGAAATGACTTCACTCTGCTTTTTGTATGATTGGTCTAACAGTGACACCCATGGGCGTCTCCAATCTTATGCCGGAAGAATATTTTACTCCGGCAAACATAGCCCTCTGCGGAGAACGCGCAAAAGGCGGCGCCGGTATTGTAACCATTGGAGAAAATCCGTCAGACTGTTCTGCCGGTAAAACACGCGGCCGTATGGTCCCCCTCGATGCAGAAGAGATACTCCCCTATTAGATCGACTGTGCCGATGAGATTAAACACCATAGCGCCGTAAACTCCATCGAACTGATTCATGCCGGCCGCCGCGCACACCCTCAGCCAAAAACCGGAACAAGTTCCGGAAAACCGGATGCACTGAAAATTTATGAATTATAATTTGTGACTTATCATAATAGATGTACAACCAGAAACTTAAGAAAAGGAGTTTCACCTCATGCAGATTGGACACAGTCTTACCGAAGGCAGTGTAAGAAGGCAGCTGATCCTATTCAGTTTTCCATTCTTCCTGTCCAGCCTGATTCAAAATCTGTACATGACTGCCGATATGCTGATCGTCCAGTGGGTCAACGGAGCTGCCGGAAGTTCGGCAGTCGGCATTGGAGGCGAGATTGTATCTGCATTTACATTTTTGATAATCGGTTTCGCCTCCGGCGGAACCGTCTTAATATCCCAATATGTCGGAGCGCGGCGCGGGGAGGATGTAGAGCAGACGATCGGAACCTTGCTGACTTTGTTTGCCTTAGCCGCCGTCTTTATGACTGCCGTCATGTACATTGCCGCCCGCCCCTTCCTGATTCTGCTCAGAACTCCCGCCGAGTCCTTTGAGAATGCGTGCAGTTATATGCAAATCTGTATGCTGGGAAATTTTTTTGTATTTGAATACAATGCCATAAGTTCGGTTCTGAACGGAACCGGAGATTCTAAAAGGCCCCTGATATTTGTAACCATATCAGGGGACCCTTAATGTGTTTCTGGACCTTTTATTTGTTGCCGGCTTCAAAATGGGCCCGAACGGCTCCGCCTGGGCAACGGTACTGTCCCAGGCAGTCAGTTTTGTCATTTCCGCAGCATATCTGATCAGAAAAAGCAGTATATTCCGGCTGACACGCAGGAATCTCAAGCTCAGCCGTACAAAGGTTCTTTTAATTATTAAAATCGAAACCAGCGCCGTTCAGAACAGTATCTCATCCGTATCCTTCATGTTTCCTGACGGCTCTGATCAACCAGTATGGTTACGCGGCTTCCGCCGCTCAGCTGGCCGGTAAATTCAATAACATTGCCATGCTTCCCAGCTCCGCAATGTCGGGAGCCATGGCGGTCATGTCGGGCCAGAATATCGGCGCCAGAAAATATGAGCGCGCCCTCTCCTGCCTGAAAGAAGGGATTGGACTTTCTCTCATAGTCGGTATTCCTGTTCCTGGCAAGCATCAGCTTCACGCCGCAGTTTATGAGCATACTGGCCCGCGGAGAACCGAGGTAATCCGGTACGGCACACTGTATATCCGCGGCTTCTGTGCAGACTATCTTCTGACTGCATTTGTCTTTTCCGCCAACGGCTTTATCACCGGTACCGGACATACCCTGATCACTCTGTGCAGCAATGTTCTTCAGGGAATTGTTATCCGTATCCCCGTCGCCTGGGCTCTTGCGCTGGGTCTTAATATGGGAATCCTGGGAATTGGAATCGCCGTCCCTGCCGCCACCCTCGGGGGCGGAATCCTGGTATTCGCCTATATTGCCACCGGGAGATGGAAACAGGATGTGACGACAGTTGACTAGTGGTTTTAATCATTCCTGATTGCCGCCAGCGGACTCAGTTTCATGGCTCTGAGCGCCGGGAAGAATCCGGCCAGCATACCAATCAATATGGCAAAACCGATGGAAGCAAATCCAAGCCACGGCGGTATCATTGACAGCTTGCTGGACATACCGTACAGCAAAGCTCCCGCCAGGAATTTATTAATCAGAAATGATACGCCGTAGCTCAGGATTACACCGGCAACTCCGCCGACAAAGCCGATAAATCCGGCCTCTATCAGGAACATGCTTCTGATATTTCCCATTGCGCATCCGAGTACTTTAATAACACCAATCTCCTTTGTCCTCTCATAGATGGACATCATCATCGTATTGGCAATGCCGATCGCCGCTACAAACAGGAGACGGCTCCGATACCGCCAGCACGGCCTGGACCATATTGGACTGCTTCTGGGACTGCTCCAGCCATTCCATCTGGCTGTTTGCTTCGTATCCCATATTATTAATTGCTTTCTGAACTTCAATAACATTCTTCATGTCGTCCACATTCACGGTTGCCTGCTCATAGACAAAGTAATTATAGGGCTTACCCTTTTTATTCGTCGGCTGACCGGGTATCGGCTTCTTCTTGAAGATCTGTTTTAGCTGGGTTTTCAGCTTTTCAATGTCAACGTATATGCCATAACTGTATTCATTCCAGTCCTCCGGCCCTCCCTCAACAATCCCGGCTGTCTTCAGCATATATTTCTTCGGCGGTTTTACCGCCGTCTGCTCATCCCCGCCGGACGGATACTTAGACTGGTAATAGCTGTTGGTGTCAAATATTGTAAATACCGGTTTGTTCATAAAATCCACATCCGGCAGTTCTCGGAGTCATAATACCCTTACCGGTTTTGGCATTGTAAAAATTCTGTACCGCCATGTTTCCCACCACCATCTCTAGCTCTGGTGAATCAGGGGAGGGAAGTGTTCCCTGCCCCAGCTTGATATCCTTCATGGCCTTCAGGGGAACCCCCATAAGCTGGACATTCCCCTCATAAATCCCCTGCTTCATAATCACAGACATGTTAATCTTTGGGTAAGCTGAAACCACATGGGGAATCCTCTCAAACTGCTTCATCGTTTCATCCGTCATAAAGCTGTCTTCTGGATTCTGCTTATCATTGGAGCCTCCTCTGTCGTAATTATAGACACGTATCGCCGTCAGGCTGCCTGATGATTCATACTGCTCCATCGTGAATTTATTCAGTCCGATTCCAAGGGAAATCATAACCACAATCGATGCTGTCCCTATCACCACTCCGAGGACTGTTAGAAATGTTCTGAGTTTTCTCCTCAGCAGGCTATTGACACTCATTGACAAAAGATCATAGAATCTCATCGTCCATTCCTTCTTCCTGCGCTGCCTTCTTCTTTTTCCTGATAACGATTACGGTTGTTCCAGTAATAATAATGAAAAGTGCTGCAGCCGGGAAAATCACCTTCTTATAACGATTAAAAAAGGTCTGCTCTCCATCGGCTCCATTCATTCCGCTGCCTCCTCCCATACCATCAACTCCCATATTCCCGGCTTCCATTCCTCCCAGTTCATCTATCGGCTCATTTACAAAGAGGAGCATCTCCTTCTCGACTTCGGTCGTCAAACCGTTCTCATCTTCATATGTAATAATAATCTTCACTTTTCCGTCATCTTCAGTTGGGGCCACGCCTGGACCATCGTGTCCAGGTTTCCTGTTTCACCCGGCTTAATATTGCCGACATAGGCATCTGTAGTTTGGATGGAATCGGCCTCGAAACGTACCATGACATTATATAAGAGAACCTTTCCGGTATTATTAATTCCGAACATGACATTCGTCTCCGAACCGACGCTGATACTGTCCGGCATAACTTCAATTGTTCCTGTATTCAATCTCGGAACCTGTTTTACCGGTATTGATATCTTCACTTCTTCCTTTGCATTCTTAAATTCAGGGCTGTCATACTGCTCAACGATTGTCATTGTATAGGACTTCTGTTCCGCGGTCGGAGAGGATTTAAACACCATGGAAAGATCCGTCGTTGCTCCGGGTCCTAACTGATTGACTACCATGGATGTAGAACCGGAATCCGATGTGAATACAGGACTCTTGTCCGCTGATTCCTCCGAGGCAAAGGTAAACATGATATTGCTGGAGGTGACATTAGATGAAGCATTCTTCATTCTGACCCTTAACTCAAAGGGCTGGCCCGCATAGACCTCCTCTGGTACCGTTGAAAAGCTATCCACTATAATTCTGGCCTTTGTCCTGTCCGAATCTCCCGCATCAGATGACAGCTCATCCTAATCCTTTCCTTGGACACGTACATAATAGATCAGGTCAACCGGTTCTGAAAAATCGCCGTTTTCCTCTTCCCGGTAGGATACCAGATAATGAATCGGGAAGAATCCCGACTTTACGTTCTCCCGTACCGCCATACTGTAGGGAACCGTAACCATCTGTCCCGGCTCCATATCCCCCATCTTCCGGCTGTAATTTCCTTCGTTAATATTAAACGGGAACTTTGTCACATCGGCATCGAGTACGCATCTCCACCCGCACGTCGTGAAGACTTAATCCCGTATTCGTCAGGTTGACGCCAAAATTCATCACCTGGTTATAAGCGGCAAAAGGGGTAAACTGACCGTCTCCAATCGAAAAATCGTAATCTGTTTTATTGTTATCATCGTCCTCTGTAGAACTGGAAGAAGTTGTAACCCAGATATTCACACCCACATAGCAATAATAACCTCTGTCACCATAGCTCAGCTTAAATACGGCAGGATAGTATCCTTCTGACAGGTTCCTCTTTACTTTGTAGCTCATTGATACACTCTTTTTCGTCCCGGCCTTTATCGTGCCAAACTCCTTTTCCTTGGCTATATCAGAGGTATACTCAAATGGATATTTCGGAACGCGTGATGAGCTGCTTTTGGTCTCCTCCTCATCATCTTCATCTTCTATTTCAAAAATCTCTTTAAATATGCTCTCATTGACCAACTGTACCTTGACATTGTTCATATCAGTACTTGTATTATCATTGACTATCACAAAGGAAACAGTCATTTTCTGGCCTGTCTTTCCAGTGGATATCTTCTTTACCTCAATGTGGTCCTGATTAGTAAAAGCTGAACCATCGCCATATGACTCAAAATCAATCATATCCCCCGCCATAACCGATGCTGGAAAACATCCAACTGTTATCATAATTGCCAGTAAAAATACCAACAGTTTCTTCCACTTTTTCATTCTGCTTTTCCCTCCCTGTCTTCTGTCTCCTCACCGGCTCGCTGGTGATTCTCTTCTATCTTTACGATCTTTCCGTCGATAATATGAAATATCCTGTCCGCATATGTAGCGAGATGGTTGTCATGGGTGACCATGACAAGCGTCTGGTTATGTTCCCGCACAATCTTCTGCATCAGTTTCAGAACCTCCATCGTTGTCCTGGAATCCAGGTTTCCGGTCGGCTCATCCGCAAAGATGATCTTGGGATTCACCACCAGTGCCCTTGCGATACCCACACGCTGCTGCTGTCCTCCTGACATCTGGTTGGGCATGTGCCTGCCGACCTTTTCAAGACCCACTAATTCCAGATATTTTTGGGCCCTGTCTATCCGTTTCTTCTTGGGAATTCCCTGGAACGACAGGGGCAGCGCTATATTCTCCACCGCATTTAGTGTTTTCAGCAGGTTATAGGACTGAAAGATGAAGCCGACCCTTTCCCTTCTGAAAGAAACCAGCTGGTTCTCATTCAGCTTTTCAATATGTTTCCCGGCAATGACAATTTCCCCCTTTGTCGGCTTCTCAAGGCCCGCAAGCATATTTAAAAGTGTGGATTTCCGGAACCGGAGGTACCGACGATGGCACAGAATTCACCTTTATACATTGTAAAATCCACACCATTTAAGGCGTATACCTTTGTCTCTCCGACACGGTATACTTTATATAAATTTCTCACCTGTATGGCGGGAATCCTCTCTTTTATCTGTTCTTTGCCGATTTCTTCCAAGTCTGTTCCTCCCGTATTGTTCTGCAGCCGGTTACAGTTCAGCCTTCGGCTAAACCGTAACAAATGATGCACAGAAACGGCAAAAAAACGCCGTTTCGCGCCGCACAACTCGGGATTTTCGCAAAAAACAGCGAAAACACCTCGCGGAATACATCATGGCTGAACTGTTACTGCTGCCGACAGTCCTGACTATTAATTGTGGATTTCAGTCTTACGGACTGCTAGAATGGTTGTTCTATCTTATTATACATAATAGACCGATTTTGTCCCACCCTATTTTTCTTAAAGTTCCTTAAACTTTTCTTACAGGGAAAACCGTCCTGATACTGATATCTACGCTTCATTTATATGAGCCGTATCCGGGCGGGCCGAGGTGATTTTATTCCATATACCACATTTTTATCAACAGTAGAAGGAGCTTATGCCATGGAAAACTTTCGTCCGTCAAGACCGGCGGAGAAATGTACATCTCAGAGATACGGCCGGAAAACCGGAAGGAGCACGGGATGCCGGGGACCGCCTCAGGCCATGCAGACTGCAGATAACAGACAACAGATAACATAATTCATACTTAGAGGAGACATCAATAATGAAAAAAGAATACTGGAAAATTTTAAAGAGACTGGCAGACAGAATGTCCGGTGATACGATTGCAGAATTTTATAAAATGGATCGAAGCTGCAGTAACCATTGGGATAAGCTGCAGGAAGCCGAACGGAAATTCAGCGAATTAGAACTGACCCAGGAGGAGCGCCGGGCCGTTGACGAGCTGCTGGCAGTAAGGGAAGAAATCGACACAAATAATAATGTGCTGGCCTATATGGCGGGAATTATGGACTGCCTCTCGTTCCTGACGGAAAGTGAGCAGATGGAAATTTAAAGATTGGCCGGATAGAGTTTAATCCGTTATGGCAAAAGAACGTCCTCGCCGGAAGGACGTTCTGAGGCCTTGGAATCTCCTTTCCATATCAGTCTTTCTTTACCTTAATGTTTAGTTCTATCCGGTAATTGCTTCCGTCATGATTTCTGAAATGCTATTCGTTCGTACCGGTGATATTGTAACTGTTGTATCATCCGCCAAAGCCGTATCTAAAATTTCCTCCTCAGTATCTTCATCCGTAAAAACTGCTTTCGTTTTTCCCGTGCCGGCATTCCCGTAGAACGCCGCCGGTACGGCCAGCGGACGGGATGGTGGGGTGTGTATATAAGTCTTTCGTCCCGGAGGGAGATTATCGTGGTTCGGGGCTGCGGGCGAAGACAAAGTCTGCGGGAAATACGATATGCCTGCAATGCGCCTTGATGAAAGAATTGCACTGGATTTGATATCTGCCTGCTAAAACACGTAGTGACCGCGACAGGGCCCTCCCCATTTAAGGTTAGAGACAATCCGCGCCCGGAACGGACCATGTCCGGTGTGCGAAAACCTACGCCTGGAGTCTTCCGTCCCCGGCGATAACCTGCCCGGGGAAGTAGGCGGAATCAATTGCGGAGGGACATGGGAGTCCGCCGGTGCTTAGCGAGGTCCCTCACGAGCTTAGCACTTGCGCACTCAAAGAGTGCAAACGGTCCCAAGCAATTCATTCAACCGGATTCTCCACGACAAACTCCACGGGGACGGAACACTCAGCCATCCCCCTCACCACACCGGACATGGTCCGTTCCGGACGCGTCCTCCGGGCCTCAGTTAAATCTATTGCACTGTTAACCAAATGACATGATACCAGGGCCAAAAGGTTGGAAATCTGATGCAAGCTTGCTTGCATTAAGATTTTAATCTTGGGACCCATAAAACATGAGTAAAAGCCATTTTCGCAGAAAAATGAGCGGATTACGAATGTTTTTGAAGATTATGAGCACGCAGTGCGGAGCAATCCGGTATCAAAGGGGTCAAAGACCTTTTGACCCCAACATTATGACATTGGCTGTGAATAGTAACTAACCCAAACCTTTCCTCACTTTTTACAAAACCTGGAAATCTGCCGGAAAATGCTATATAATACTTTTCAAAAAGCACAACAAAGGAGAACCAAATGGAGACATTTGTTAAATCCCTTAGATTTTTCTGTCGGGGAAATTGAACAGCTTCTTGATCTCGCTTCAGATATTGAGAAGAATCCTGACAGATATGCCCACGTATGTGACGGCAAAGAAAATTGCAACCCTGTTTTACGAGCCAAGTACCAGAACACGTTTAAGCTTTGAAGCTGCAATGTTAAATCTGGGCGGCAGCGTTTTAGGTTTTGCCTCTGCCGATTCCAGCTCTGCTGCAAAGGGCGAAAGTGTTTCTGATACAATTCGTGTTATTTCCTGTTTTGCAGATATATGTGCCATGCGTCACCCAAAGAAGGCGCACCGATGGTAGCTTCTACCAAATCTTCTATTCCAGTTATCAATGCCGGCGACGGCGGCCACCAGCATCCCACCCAGACTCTCACCGATTTAATGACGATCCGCTCCCTGAAGGGCCGAATTGACAATCTGACGGTCGGACTCTGCGGCGATTTAAAGTTTGGACGCACCGTCCACTCCCTGATTAATGCGCTGGTACGCTATACAGGTATCCGTTTTGTACTGATTTCCCCCCCGGAGCTGCGCGTTCCGGAATATATCCGTGAGGATGTGCTGGAATCAACCATATTGAATACAGGGAAGTCGAAAACCTGGATGATGCAATGCCTGATTTGGACATCCTCTATATGACCAGGGTCCAGAAGGAACGCTTTTTCAATGAGGAAGATTATATCCGGATGAAGGACTGCTACATCCTTGACAAAAAGAAGATGGCCCTAGCGAAGGAGGATATGTTCGTTCTCCACCCTCTTCCAAGAGTCAATGAAATCGCCGTGGAGGTGGACGAAGACCCGCGCGCCGCATATTTTAAGCAGGTGCAGTACGGCGTCTATGTGAGAATGGCATTAATCATGACATTACTGGAGGTGGAAAAACCATGTTAAATATCAGCGGCTTAACCGAGGGCATTGTACTGGATCATATCCAGGCAGGCAAAAGTATGGATATCTATTATAAACTGGGACTGGAACAGCTTGAGTGCCAGACTGCAATCATTAAGAATGCCAAGAGCAGCAAGATGGGCAAAAAAGATATAATCAAGATCGACGGCGGCCTTGACCTGGTAAATCTGGATATCCTGGGATACATCGATCACAACATCACGATCAATATCATCAAGGACGGCCATATCGTAGAGAAAAAACGGGTGAAAATGCCAAAGAAAATCACAAACGTCATCTACTGCAAAAATCCCCGCTGCATCACCTCCATCGAGGCAGGAGGCCGCATGATTTTCTATCGCCGACGAAAGAAACTTACAGATGTCAGTACTGTGAAGAAAAATATTCAAAATAATTCAGACTTTGCTCCTGTTATCCGAAACGGCTGTCCGGAGAAATATTATTTGTAAATATAGCCGGGCGGATGCTGTCTGAGAATAACTGGACAAATATAAGAAAATATGATAAACTTGTAACGTTTTGAGTAAGACAAATGGCCGCGGCTACGCAGGACCGAAAGGCTGCAGGAGAGGAAAGTCCGGGCTTCACAGGGCAGAGTGCCAGATAACGTCTGGCGGAGGTGACTCCAGGGACAGTGCAACAGAAATATACCGCCGGCTTTGCCGGTAAGGGTGGAAGGGCAGTGTAAGAGACTACCGCCCGTCTGGTAACAGACGGGGCACATGCAAACCCCACTCGAAGCAAGGCCAAACAGAAAGCATAAGGCGGCCCGTCTGCTTCCGGGTAGGTCGCTTGATTTTGCCGGCGACGGCAAAGCTAGATAGATGACCATTCAACGACATAACCCGGCTTATCGTCTTGCTCAAAACATTTAACGTTCAAAGCAATGCTCTGCATTGTCGTATCTTAGATCCGTTAGTCTGCGGTCTTTCCCGTATATTTTTCCGCTCCCCTAAACTCCTTCGTTAAAATAAAAGGCACGAATAATACCAGATTGAGGATGAGAAGCAGCAGGACATCCGCCCAGCTGATAAGCTGATTATTAATTGCGCCTGCATTTCCACTGTTCAAAATAACCACCAGGTTATTATTCAGAAAATGCAGAATCACCGGAACCCAGATATTATTGGTTTTTAAGTAGGTATACGTAAAGAAAATTCCCATACCGATGCAGGTGATCTGCTGGGAAACAATACTTTGCAGCCAGGTATGCGGGCTGTAATAAAACACATTGACAGGCAGGTGCCAAAGTCCCCACAAAATTCCAAGCAGGAGGACGCCCTTTACCTTGCCGAAATGTTGCTGCAGAAACGGTGTAAAGTAATATCTCCATCCATATTCTTCACCGAAAAATGCTGTGAATACAAGGAAAAAATTGAATGGCAATACAAATGTATTCTATAAGTCACCGGACTTTTAAATACATCTATGAATTCATCCAATTGTCCGCCTGCAATATACATCAGGAATATACGCCCGAAATACAGCAGTAAGAACAATATAACCATAAGCACAGAAATTTTTCCATTATGTGCTCTTAATCCATATGCTTCCCGATTTTCCTTCTTCTCTGCAAGAAGAAAAATCCACGAGACCAGAGAGCCAAAGGTGATAATCATATTGAGGCCTGCAAACAGCATCCCCGTCGCGGGCAGAAACACGCTGCCAACCGTAAGCAGCAGTAACAGCACGGTAATCGTGATGAAGCAGAGATAAATTTCTTCGGAACCAGCTTGTCCTCTTTCTTTACCAGCAGCGCAGCCAGCATGACACCTGCTGCCGGATAATACATTTGGGCATTGGGGAAACAGCTCACGTCTATTCCTCTGTAATAAGCATACCCCATTAAAATCCCCATCATATAGGGAAGTGCAAATGCAACGGACAAAAATATAATCAACTGCCTTTTTTCAGCGGCATCTGTTTTAGTTTTCTTCAATATCGTTTCCTCCTGTTCCCCTACCGGATTTACGTCAGGGAAAGTCTGTTTAAAAGCGCCTAAACATAAAATTCCTTCTCCGGCACATAATAAGATATGAAATTCAACCTATTAAAAACATCTTAGTAAAGGAGCTGCCGTGAGACTGAATAAGAAAGTAATCCTTGTCACCGCTTCCACCCGCGGAATCGGTCTTGCCGCTGTCGCTGCCTGCGCAAAAGAAGGCGCCATCGTATACATGGCCGCCAGAAACAGGGAACGGGCAGAGACGCGGATCAAAGAGCTGAAAAACGAAACCGGAAACCAGCATATCCACTATGTCCATTATGATGCCGAACAGTTGGAAACCTGCCGTTCTATGGCAGATGAGGTCACAAAAGCCGAAGGCCGGATCGACGTCCTCGTTAATAACTTCGGTTCTTCCGATCCGGCCATGGATCTGGATATCGCAAAAACCTCCGTTGAAACCTTCCTGAATACCGTAACCATAAATCTTGGCAACACTTATGCCGCCTCGCAGGCCGTCATTCCCTGCATGAGGGCAAAGGCAAGGGCAGTATTATCAACATCTCTTACATCAGCGGCTTAATCCCTGATATTTCCCAGGTTGCCTACGGCACGGCTAAAAGTGCGATTAACCATCTGACCGAACTGATCGCAGTCCAGGAAGCCAGAAACGGCATCCGCTGTAATGCCATCCTGCCTGGGATGACTCAGACCGATGCCGTCCGGGATGCATTATCCGGCTTCTTTTGCGATTCATTTTTAAAGCAGTCCCCCATCCAGAGGATGGCAAAACCAGAAGAAATCGCCGCAGCCGTTGTCTATTTTGCCGCCGATGAATCATCCTTCACAACAGGACAGCTTCTCACCATCAGCGGCGGTTTCGGCCTGGCAACCCCTCTGTTCGGAGCTCTTGCCGATCGCCGACAGGCGCTGATAACTGTGCCTGGTGTCTTGTCACGTTCATGTTTAGCCAAACCGTGTTTAATATGAGCGGAACACGCTCTAGACCCGGAAACAGCTTCCTCCGACAAACTCCCGAAGAATGGAGTTCTGCGGGATTCTCTCGCTGCTTACGCCCAGGAAATAATCGAGGAATTTCAACAGGCGCTTTGCCTCCGGATATTCCTCGGAGTCCCTGGGAACACTGTAGAGAATCGGTTCCGCATACTGCTTGAGTATCGCCAGTTCATACAGCAGTGCCGAATTAAACATCACATCGGCTTCTTCCTGGAACGGGAAGATATTCCGCTCTTTCCCCTCTTCTGACTGAATCCCACATCCTGATCGTATCCTGCGCAGAGGAGCCTCTCGTCCTTGAGTCTCTTATCATCCTCCTGATCAGCCTTCCGTCTGTTGTAGGAATCCGGTTATGCTCATCAATATTCAGCTGGGTCAGGGCGCTGATGTAGATTTTGAATTTGCTCTCCTTCGGCAGCGAATAGGAAAGCTTATCGTTGAGACAGTGGATTCCTTCAATGACAAGGATATCCTCCTCTCCCAGCTGCAGGTAATCTCCCTTATATTCTCTCTCACCGCTTACAAAATTGTATCTTGGAAGCTGTACCCTCTTCCGGCAAGCAGAGCCGTCATATCCTCATTAAACTGCTTTGTGTCAATACATTCCAACGCCTCATAATCGTAATTCCCCTCCTCATCCCTCGGGCTGTTCACCCGGTTGACAAAGTAGTCATCCACTGCAATCGGATGCGGTTTTAACCCAAGCGCACTCAATTGAATGGAGAGACGGTGGGAAAATGTAGTCTTTCCCGAAGAAGACGGTCCGGCTATCATAACAAATTTACTCTTATCGGAGCCGGCAATCTTTTCCGCTATATCACCGATTTTTTTCTCCTGCAGCGCTTCCTGCATCAGAATCAGTTCATTCATTCTGCCCTGGGAAATGGCCTCATTGAGTGTTCCCACATTAAAAACACCCAGTTTTTTGCCCCACTGTTCCGATTCCTTCTGAACCTCAAACAGTTTCCTTCTCGGATTCAATGCAGACAGCTCCTTCGGATTCTTTCTCGAAGGTAAGAGCAGGACAAACCCGTCATCATAAAGCTGCAGGTCAAAATACGATATAGCCCGTACTTTTCACCATATATCCGTAAAAATAATCTTCGAAATTTTCAATGCTGTAAATGTTGACCCTGGAAGCGCGCCGGTAGTAGAACAGCTTCTCCTTATCGTACATCCCGTGCAGATGGAACAGTTCCACCGCTTCATCTGTGTTTTCACTGCGCTTTAAAATCGGCAGGTCGAGAGACACGAGGCGAATCATCTCCGTTTTCACCCTGTCAAGCAGTTCCGGGTCAGCGCAAGCGCTCCCTCCGGTTCAATATACAGACCGTTTCCCATGGAAAAACACACCGTCAGTTTGCTGACGTTATCTTTGCCTGCAATATCATAAAATGCCTTCAGCATCAGGAAAAGCGCGCTTCTCTGGTAGCTTAAAAAGCCGGCCCTGTCGGCCGCGGTAATCAGCCTCAGTTCACAGTCTTGCTTCAAAGTCTTATGAAGCTCCTTCAGTTTTCCGTCGGCCGAGACGAGCGTATATCATTCTCTATGCCTTCCTGATAATCTTTTACAATCTCCTGAAACGGCGTTCCAAATGCGTACTCCCTTTTCTCAGCCCCAATTGTTACAATCGGCATATTAGCCCTCCTTCTTTTTAATCAGACAAGCCTGTTACTCAAACGACACAGTTTGGAAATGTATCACGTTCCTTCATAACCTTAAGCCGCTCTCCCAGTCTCTCCCCCAGAAATTTTTCCATAAAATCAGTGAAAATATGCTCGATACCGTAATGTCCGGCATCTATCACCGCCATATCGTTGGCCACGGCATCGATCCTCATGATGGCCGATATCTCCGGTGATATACACATCCGCGCCGCATTTCAGTGCCTCCTTCAGCGTGGCCGCCTGCTCCCGGACAGATAGCCGCCGTCCTTATGCTCCCCTCCATATTTCCGAACACCGTTACAAACGGAATGCCGTAGGCCTTCTTGACGGCTTCTGCCGTCTCCCTGAGCGTCATGCTGCGGCCAAAACACCCGTAAATTCCAATGCCGTAATCTTTATCCTCCGCCGTCTTCCCCATAAGTTCTAACACCCTGGTATCCTTAAGCCCCAGCCGCTCGCCGGCCAGGTCCGCCATACATCCGGGCGCCGCGTCAAAATTTGTATGCATTGCATAATAAGATATGTCGTTCTGAATCATTTTAAGAATACGCCGGCTGATGAAATCTTCATCATTGACCTTTTTTAACGGTTTAAAGATAAGGGGATGGTGAGTGATAATCATATCCGCCCGGCATTCCACCGCATTGTCAATCACATCATCGGTGGCATCCAGAGCCAGATACACGGTTCTCACCTCTTTGTCACTCCTGCCGGCCAGAAGGCCCGGGTTATCCCAGTCACAGGCAAGAGAACCGGCGCCAGTTCTTCCAGGATTTCAATCAGTTCCCTGCATTTCATCTTGTGCCTCCTTTATAATTTCTGCCTCTCCTTCAGTTCCATAAGACGCCTACGGGCGCTCTCTGAATGATTCTGCGACAGCTTTTCAATCAGCTCTTCCACTGTTTTTTTCTCTTTTTCCAGATACCGGCAAACACGCCGTTCTTCTCTTCAATCAGGCGATCCGTATCATAAAAGCAGTCTCTGCCGTACTTCATCATCCCATGGCCTGCCTCTATCACTGTGTAGTATTTCCCTTCGTCCCTGACCATTGTTTCCCTCAGGATGCAAAAGCCGTTTGTTTCGAGAAACGCCTCACATTCCCAGGCTCCGACTGAGGGGAAAGGATTAGGCGTTCTGTACTTTCAAAAACATGCCTCCCTTCCTCCAGAATACGCACCATCAGTTCTCCGCCCATTCCGGCTATTACAATCGTGTCTGCCTCTCCTGCCTCAAGCTTATGCAGGCCGTCGCTCTGCCTCAGGCATATCCTGTCTTCCAGACCGTATTCATGGACATGCCGCTTTGCGCGCTCCAAAGGCCCTTTCCGCACATCCATGGCCAGCGCGCGGGGGGAAATTCCTTCCTTCACAAGATAAATCGGTATGTATCCATGATCGGTTCCTATATCAGCAATTATGCTTCCCCTGCGAACAAAGGAAGCAATTGTCTCTAAACGGTGTGATAATTTCATCTAAATTTCCTCAGTTAAATTCTTATTTCTTGTATGGCGGTTCATCCAAAAGCCGGACTGTAATCATGGCCGAACTGTTGCCTCATTAATCCAGGTAATCCTTCAGCTTCTTGCTTCTGCTTGGGTGACGCAGCTTTCTGAGCGCTTTTGCCTCGATCTGGCGGATACGCTCCCTTGTCACGTTAAATTCCTTTCCCACCTCTTCCAGGTCCTCGGCCTTCCGTCATCCAGGCCGAATATCAGCCGGAGTACCTTCTGTTCCCTGTCCGTCAGCGTGTCAAGCACTTCCATAAGCTGCTCATGCAGCAGAGTAAACGTGGCCGCATCCAGGGGCACCTGCACATGGTCATCCTGGATAAAATCTCCTAAATGGCTGTCCTCTTCCTCCCCAATCGGAGTCTCAAGAGAAACAGGATCCTGCGAGATTTTCATTATCTCCCTGACGCGCTCCACCGGCATATCCATCCGCTCCGCCACTTCCTCCGGATGCGGCTCGCGCCCCAGCTCCTGGAGAAGCTGCCTGGAGGTGCGGATCAGGCGGTTAATCGTCTCAACCATATGCACCGGAATCCGGATCGTCCGGGCCTGATCGGCAATGGATCGCGTAATAGCCTGGCGGATCCACCAGGTTGCATACGTACTGAACTTAAAGCCCTTGGAATAGTCGTATTTCTCAACGGCTTTAATAAGCCCCAGATTTCCTTCCTGAATCAGATCCAGAAACTGCATTCCGCGGCCCACATATCTCTTGGCAATGCTTACAACCAGGCGCAGATTCGCCTCAGCCAGACGCTTTTTGGCATATTCATTGCCCATCTCCATCTGTTTTGCCAATTCTATCTCCTCCTCCGGTGAGAGAAGGGGTACCTTTCCAATTTCCTTCAGGTACATTCTCACAGGATCATCTATATTGACGCCGTCCGGAATAGTCAAATCGATGCTTTCAACGTCTATCTCTTCTTCATCATTCAGCTCTTCCTCAATAAAAAGATCCGGATCGATCTCAAGCTCCTCTTCGAACTGCAATACATCCACCTTATTACTATCGAGAAAATCATATATCTGATCCAACTGATCCGGGTTCAGTATTTCGCCATGGAAAAAGTCAAGAATTTCTTTATTTTCCAACACATTCTTCTTACTTTTCGCCAGTTCCAAAAGCTGTGTGAGCTTCTCTTCAAATGTCACTGTCTTTTCATCCATAATTCTTACATCCCTCCATAGCTTTTTAATATTTTCTCCTTAATCGAGTGAAATATGCAGATTAGCAAGTTCCGCCTGATCCCTGATCAGTTTTTGCAGCTCGTCCAGCCCTTCGGCGTGGCGGATCTGATGATCCAGACTGTTCTTTTAATGCGCAGCACTGTCTCCGAAAAGGCTTTTTTCTGTTCTTCATTACTCAGGGACTCTTCCAGACTGGCGTTAAACAGAGCCGCCACCTCCCGGTAGTTCCCCTCGTCGTCAATAAAATGATTCAGGATGGATGCCGGATTAACATCTCCTTTTTCATGACCGTCAAAAACCATCTGCGCCGCCTCCCGGTACAGCGGTTTTACAAAATCAGCCGGACCGATAATTCCATGAATCTTATCAAAAAGCTCCGGTTCTTCAATCAGCCATGTGAGCAGAAGACGCTCCGACTTCCTGATGCCTTCTTCCTTCTCCTTCTTCTTTGCAGGCGCGCCCGGACGGTTCGCGGCGCTCTCTTCCTGGCTCCCTGGTTCTTCCGGCCCCCATTCCCAAACGGTTTCCCAACTGGTTGACAAGGGTTTTCAAATTCTCATAATTGATAAAAAATTCTCTGGATACGGCCTGTATATAGTTGTCCCTCTCCAGAGCTTCCGGAAAATCCAGTAATTTTCTGGCTGCCTTATTATAAAAATCCGTTTTCTGCTCCGGATCCTGCATATCGCATCCTTCTTTTAATACATCTATCTCAAATAAAAAGCTGTTACGGGCATTTTCAATCCGTTTTTTGAACTCCTCCGGACCCAGGTTCTTCATAAACTCATCCGGATCCTTGTATGGCCTCATATTCAGCACCTTTGCCGATATCCCCGCGTTCTTAAGTATCGGGATTGCCCGAAGAGCCGCTTTTACGCCTGCGTTATCGCTGTCATAGGTCAGAATCACCTGTTCCGTATAGCGTTTCAAAAGAGCCGCATGCTGTTCCGTCATCGCCGTCCCCAGCGATGCCACCGCATTGGTAAAGCCGGCCTGATGCATCGATATTACATCCATGTATCCCTCGCAGAGCAGGATAAACTTCTGTCTGGAGGTTCTGGCATAATTAAGCCCATAAAGGTTCCTGCTCTTGTCAAACAGCTTCGTCTCCGGAGAATTCAGGTATTTGGGTTCTCCGTCTCCCATGACGCGGCCGCCAAAACCGATCACACGGTTATTGACATCCATAATCGGAAACATGACACGGTTCCAGAACTTGTCCCGTGAGCCGCGCTCTTCAATTGTGACAAGGCCTGTCTCCTTTAATATGGTATCGTCATACCCTTTGCCTCTCAGATAGCGGTACAAATCATCGCTTGTTTTATTCGAATATCCCAGTCCGAACCGGCGGATTGTCTCATCCGTCAGCTGGCGCCTCTGCAGATAATCATAGCCTGCCCGGCCCTGCGGCTGTTTCAACTGATAATAAAAGTAATTGGCCGCCTGCTTATTGATCTCAAGCAGCGCCGCTTTCAGATCCGCCTGCGCCTTTGCCTCTTTGGAATATTCCATCTTCGGCAGCTTGACGCCGCAGCGTCCGGCAAGCATTTCCACTGCCTCACGGAAGGAATAATTCTCATATTCCATAACAAAGGTAATCACATTGCCGCTCACGCCGCATCCAAAGCAATGATACATCTGCTTCTGGGGCGCCACGGAAAATGACGGTGATTTTTCGTGATGGAAGGGACAAAGGCCAAAATAATTGGCCCCTTTCTTCTGAAGCTTCACATACCCGGAAATAACATCCACGATGTCGCTTCTCATTCTGACTTCTTCTATTACTTCTTCCGGATAATACATGAAAACCTCCTTAAACTTTCCAGGATTTTGGTACAAAGAGCTCGTTAAAACGGTCTATGGCGTAGATGTCGGTCATTCCGGCAATATAATCGCAGACCACCCGTTCTTCTTTTTCACCGCGCTCTCTCATCATATCCAGATACTCTTCCGGTAATTCATCAATATGTTTCATATAATGCTCATAGAGCATGACAATCATGTGCTGCGCCTTGCCCTCCTCCGCTTTGGCGATTCCGTTCCGGTATACATTCTCGAACATCCATCTGCGCAGGCCGTGCATCGCCGTCTCCATACCGGGAGACATGGCGATCTCAGGCTTGTCAAAGCTCTGGTAAATAATATCATGTATCATTGTATTGAGACGCTCCCTGACACTGTTCCCGAGAATATCCGTATATTCCGGCGGCAGATCTTCTTCCTCGAAAATCTTTCCCCGGATCGCGTCGTCAATATCATGGTTAATATAGGCTATCTTATCGGAAAGACGGACGATATGTCCCTCCAATGTAGATGGACGGCCGCTGGTACGGTGATTCAATATCCCGTCCCTCACCTCCCAGGTCAGGTTGATTCCCCTGCCCTTTTCTCCAGCACCTCCACAACGCGGACGCTCTGCTTGTAGTGGGCAAAGCCGCCGCTGCAAAGTTTATCGAGAATCGCTTCCCCCGAATGGCCAAACGGCGTATGCCCAAGATCATGGCCAAGCGCAATCGCCTCGGTAAGGATTCATTCAGCCGCAGAGCTTTTGCAATGGTCCTGGCTATCTGGGAAACCTCCAGCGTATGGGTAAGCCGGGTTCTGTAATGATCACCCTCAGGCGCGAGGAATACCTGTGTCTTGTGCTTCAGCCTTCTGAATGACTTGCTATGTAAAATCCGGTCCCTGTCCCGCTGGTACTCCGGACGGATATCACAGAGGGTTCTTCCCTGTCCCTGCCCCTGGTGTTTTCGCTTAAAGATGCGTAAGGGCTAAGATATTCACGTTCCCATTTTTCCGTAGTTTCTCTGATATTCATATCGCTCCCACCCTTATTCAGAACAATTTGTGCAATAATCTCGAAAGTTCACCCATTATCTATCTATGATATCATATTTTTCTACTTTTTAACACCCTTAATATGTTAATATTTTCTAAAAAGTTACGAAAAAAAGGACAAAAGACGCAAGATTCCTTTCTATATATCATGCTTTACACAGGGAAGGAATCTGCCAGACACAGGGTTCCCCACCCGATTCTCGGGTTCGGATAGACGCCTCTCCCGGCAGGTGCCTCGCCCCCCGGATCAAAAGCCTTCAGTTTTTCGCCATAGAGGAAGGGATCATTGCCCCTTACAACTCCCCACTGCATCATCAGAGCCGCGCTGCCCGTCACAAAGGGGGCGGCAAAGGATGTTCCCGTAACCGTCTCATAGCCTCCCCCCGCCCTGGCAGTCATAACATTTACACCCGGAGCTGCAAGATCCGGTTTGACCAGGTTGTCGAGCCTGGTAAACCCCCGCCCTGAAAAGTCAGCGTAGGCCTGATAAGAATCGTTATAGGCTCCGACTGAGATTGCCCGAAGGGATGTCGACGGTATTGTGAGGGTCGTATCCGGCGTGGAGCGCAGGAAATGGGTGGCACGGTTCAGGGCGCTTGCCGACGGCAGCCAGAAATCATACTGCCCCGAGATAATTCGGCGGGGAATCAGCCTGAATTTCCAGATTCCGCTCTCCACATAATCGTACCTGGGTATGAAATCAAAATAAATTTCCTGAGCCTTGCTGTAAGGGCTGGGTTTTCCATAGTATAAAAGAACCGTTGTCCTTGCAAACTGGATCCGCTGGGAGCCGAGCTGGCTGCTTATTGGACCTACCGTAGTGCCTCCGGGTCCCACCAGTACGACATCAAAAATATCCGCATAAATCTTCCACAGCTGTACGCCGAAGCCGGTTTCGTAGCCATCCACCGACAGTTCAATCTCCACCTCGCTTCCCTCCGTCAGAACACCGGAGGTATGCCCCATCGCGCTGCCTTCGTTGCCGGTTCCGGCAACCACTGTGGTTTTCCCCTGGGCAGCCATGGTATTTAAATAAGTTTCCAGCAGGCTGGTTCCATCGTGAGAGCCATATGTATTACCGAAGCTGAGATTGACAGCCAGCGGTTTCTGGTAAAACCGCCCGGTTCACAACATACTCCAGGGCACGCATCATCTCCGTAGTCCGGGGAAAAGAATCCGTGGCCGGAACGCCCAGTTTCACAATAAGCAAATCACTTTCCCAGGCCACGCCTTTGTATCTGCCGTCACCTTCCAGTCCGCTACCGGCCGCAATCCCGGCCACCGCCGTCCCATGACCGCTCACATCCCTCGTCGGCACAATCTGGTAAGCCGCCTCACGGCTTCCGCAAGCGCTTCATTGATCTGTTCACGGTCATATATGGTATCTTTATCCTGATCCCATAATTCCAGGATGCGGCTTTTTCCGGCAGCATCACGAAAATCCCGGTGATAGTAGTCAATCCCGGAATCAATAATGGCGGTGATGACGCCTCGGCCGGTCAGGCCGCTTCCGTCCTCCTGAACCTGATTAATGCAGGAATTGCTTCTACCTCTGTAAACGGAAAAATAGAGCCTTTTCGGTTTTTCTATATATTCGATCTGCGAAAAACCTGTCAAAGACTCTATTAGTGATTGCGGTACCGTTAAGATCGCATAGCCTCCAGATAATGTGGCTGCTTCGATTTCCGGTAATGCTTCAAGGACAACATTCAGATCTCCGTTGTATTTTACGATCAGCTCCCACCGTTTTTCTTCCCTGTTAAACCCCACGCTCAGCGCAGGTGATTTTTCAAGTTCTTCCGCCGTGGCATCGAGAGCCAGGTTCAAAAGATTTTCTGCTTTTTGATCGGCCATACGCACATCCGTTTTCTCATATTACACCTAAGTATATGCGGACAGCGGTGAGAATATGCCTGCTATTTCAGGAAACCGTTTATAATCTGTTCCTCTGCCTCAGCTTCCGTAAGCCCCAGCGTCATCAGCTTTATAATCTGTTCTCCCGCAATTTTGCCGATTGCCGCTTCGTGAATCAGGGCTGCATCCGGATCATTGGCGGTCAGTTCCGGAACTGCCTGGATTTTTGCGTTGCCTATAATAATCGCGTCGCACTCCGTATGGCCTGCGCAGCGGCTGTTTCCATTAATGACGGAAATAAACTTCTGGCGGGAATCTTCCTTGGCAACAGAACGCGACATTACATTGGCGCTGGCATCCTCACCGTTCAGATTGACAATAATGCTGCTCTCGGCATCCTGGTTCCCATGGGTCAGAAGGCGTTCTTTGATGACAATGCCGGCTCCTGCTGCCAAATCCGCCACTGTTTTCCTGATCGTGGAATCCACTCCCTTAATCTGGACCGTCTCCATCTCCAGGCTGCTTCCTTCCTCCATCGTAACTTCCGTCGTCGGATTTAAAATCCGCTTTCCTTTTCCGTCCCCTTCGCCGTAATGCTTCTCAACATAACGGACCCTGGCATTCCTTCCGATAAAAAAGCGGTGGATTCCGTCATGCTCAGATGCGGCGTCTCCGCCGTTATGAATGCCGCAGCCTGCAATAATCGTCACATCTGCATTATCTCCGATATAAAAATCATTGTATACCATCTCCGTCATGCCGCTCTGGCTTAAGACAACCGGGATATGGACACTCTCATTCTTCGTGCCTTCCTTAATTCTGATATCTATGCCCGACTTGTCCTCTTTCGTTATAATGTCAATATTGGCCGTCGTATTTCTGCCGGCCATCTGTCCGTTGGCGCGGATATTATATGCTCCTGCCGGTACTCCATGCAGATCGGCCACCTCTTCCAGTAATGTTCTCTGAATCTGATCCATTAATTATCCCTCCTGTAAAAATCGCAAGCCTCCACTGCAGATGACGTCCCCAGAATCTCCGGAAGAATCTCGTCCTTTCTGCCTTCCTTAATCACGCGCCCGTCAGCAATTACGACAATACGGTCCGCAATATTGAGAATCCGTTCCTGATGGGAGATAATCATGATAGATCCGTTCGTCTTTGCCCTCATTCGCTCAAAAACCTGAATCAGGTTCTGGAAGCTCCAGAGATCAATCCCCGCCTCCGGCTCATCAAATACCGACAGCCTGGACGCCCTGGCCAAAACCGTGGCGATTTCGATTCGTTTCAGCTCGCCGCCGGAAAGACTTGCATTTACTTCACGGTTAATATAATCCTTTGCACATAAGCCAACCTCCGACAGATAGCGGCAGGCATCCGCCGCAGACATGTTTTCTTTTGCCGCAAGCCGGATCAAATCGAGAACCTGAACACCTTTAAACCGCACCGGCTGCTGAAACGCGAAGCTGATTCCCATGTTGGCTCTCTCGGTAATGCTTTTACCTGTGATATCCTCGCCGTTAAACAGGATCCGGCCCCCGGTCGGATTAATAATGCCTGCAATCAGCTTGGCAAGCGTTGACTTCCCGCCCCCGTTCGGCCCTGTTATTACTACAAATTCATTGTCATTTATCGTTAAATCGACATGGTGGATTATTCCTTTTTGTCCCTTTTCTTCCTGGATCTCATAAGAAATATTCTCCAGTTTAAGCATGGTGTTCCTCCTCTATGATAAATTTATCCATCGTGATGTTTCTGCTGCTTTTTCACATCTTTTTGCAGTTAGTATTATATACCACTTTTCCAGCTTTTACTATAGTAAGGAGGAGAAAAGATCGCTTGATTGTGTGTTTTTTTACAAAAACCTGCATAAAAAGCCTTCAATATCTCTAAAAACCGCTGCAAGCATATCTGCTGCCGCACCGTTCCCCATGTGGCTCCCGGCGTTATGTTTCTTGCATTTCTCCCTGAGCTGTTATAAAATAATAAAAAAGATACAAAGGAGAATTCTATTGGCTTCCATCGAAATTTTTCTTTTGCAGTCCCCTAAAATCATACATGATTCTTCCCCATGCCGTCTTCCCTACCAGAAGGCCGAAGCGCTTTTATATTATCTGGCCATAGAAAAAAGGGCCACCAGAGAACAGGCCGCGTCCCTTCTGTGGGATCAGTGTGACGAGGCGGCAGCCAGAAAGAATCTGCGCCATGCAATCTTCACGGTAAAAGGCCCTCGGTGAAGAATGCATCCTGCCGTACGGCCGCCAGGAATTGATTTTGAATCCTGATATCTCCATTACCCTGGATTATGATCAGTTAATACAAGAGGAATGTACCGATGTCTATCACGGTGAATTCCTGACAAGCTTCTATATTAAAGGCGCTCCTGCTTTCGAAGAATGGATGCTTGCAAAAAGGCACTATGCCCTGCATACTTATCTGAAGCTGATTTACCGCCGGCTTTCCCTTCTTCCGGACAGCGACGTCGAAGAATCGGAACGGCTGTTCCGGCTGTATATGGAAGAAGACCCTTTGGACGAGAATATCTACCGGCTGATGATGGAACGCTACAGAGCCTGCGGACTTTATTACAAGGGGCTTAAGCTATACGATCGCATGGTACATCTTTTTGAAAGGAACTTTCCGCATCTCCCGGTAAAGAGCTTCAAAAGCTGCACCACCGGATGCTCGATGCCCTGAACGCGGAACGGCCCGTCCTGCAGGAAGCGGTCGAAGAGCTTCCGGGACGCGAAAAAGAGCTGCTTTTTCTGTCGGACGCATTTCAGCGTTTCATGGGCGGAGAATCCACCTCCATCCTGCTTTCCGGTATTGACGGAAGCGGCAAGACATATTTGGCTGAGTATTTCACCCGGAATCTTTCCAATTCCTCTTTTCTTATTTTGCAGGCATCCTGTCTGGAAACAGAAAAGGATGTGCTGTTAAAACCCGTCAGCACCATGATTCTGCAGCTCCAGCCCCTGCTGGAGCGTTATCACCTCAAGGTGGATCCCAGTCACCTGGAAGCCGCATCCAGGCTTTTTCCCCTGACCGGCTCGATTGACACATGGGCCTACAGTCTGCTGTTTAAACTGTTTTACAGTATAGGGGAACAGATTCCCCTGGTACTTTCTTTTGATAACCTTCAATATATGGACTCAGCCAGCCTTGATTTTATTTCAATGCTGATACGCGGCCGGAATCCGAATATCCTGTTTTTCGGAACCGTTCTTCCTTTCTGCAGTAATATGAATAAGATCCTGAAACCGCTCTGTGAGGAAAATTTACTATCCCATCTGGAGATATCGCCTCCTGCATCTGTTGAATCCGGCACCGCCGTAAAAGCAATGAAAGCGGATTATTTCTGCCAGCTTTCGGGTCCGGCAGAGAGCCTGTCACATACCGGGACATCCGTACTGGAACTGCTCTCCGCCTGTCAGTCCAAAGCAAGCTTCGGACTGTTTGAAGATCTGCTCAGGGAAAATCCGCTGAACATCCTGGATACTCTGGAGCAGCTGAAAAACCTCGGCATCATTGAGGAAAGGTTCGAACAGCAAAGTCCCTATTTTGTATTTTGCAATAACAGCACCAGGAAAATGATATATGAACGAATGTCCCCATCAAGACGCTGTTATTATCACAGAATTCTTGCAGAGCATTTAAAACATATGGAGGCGCTTGGAGCATCCGATTATGAATGCCTGATTTACCACTATTGCCGCGCCGGCAGCCAGGCGATGGAGCTAAAATGCCGTATCCTTGCTCTGGAAGAATATATGATAAAGAATTATGAGCTTTATCCGATGCAATATGCTCCCCACAGGGAAAATAACGGAGCCATCCCTTCGTTTACGGGATACTGCAATATCTTGGAAGACCGTCTCCTATCCCTGCCTGAAAACGAAGCTTCCTCCATCCCTTTTTCCCGGCTGTACGCACTGCTGCTGCGCACAAAAGCCCAGTACTGCATCGCCCGGGGTGAATATAAAGAAGGTCTTGCCTGCCAGAAAAAGGCGCTGCTGATTAACAGCCAGACCGATCGCGATCCTCTTATGCGGATCCGCTGCCTGCGCCTCGTCAATTTTTACCGGCTTAACATATGGAGTACAAAAGATTTGGATCATTCCCTGTCGGAATGTTTGACGCTCGGAAAAGAAGGGGGATTTGAAGAAGATTATGCAATAGACTGCCGTCTCTACGGCCTTTTTAAAACCATGGAAGGAAATTATGCTGCCGGCCTGCGCTATCTGAAACGGGCTCTGAGGATTTTCTCAAAATATCCTCTGAAATCGCGTATTTATACCCTGAATATCGCCGGATGCTACAATTACTATGAGACAGGGGAGCTGTAGCTCCCCTGTCTCATATAAGTTTGTATAATCAGCGTTTTACAGAAAATTCTTTTTTGCGGAAAAACTGCGAAGCAACCAGCCATCCCATGACACGGTGAATGCCGGGATTGCCGAGAGAACAGCTCCCTTTACCGGGGATACCTCCGTGAACATGACCGGCCCGAAAAACATGATAAAGACTACCACCATCATAATAAACAGCGTTATCTTCTCCCGCATCGTATCAGGCGGTGACAGAAATATTTTTACAAGATCCATTTCCAGCTTTTCGGTCTCTTTCCTCATTCTTTTCCTCCTATGCGTTTGCCTGGGCTTCTGTGAGCTCTGCCATCATTTCAGGCTGAACCGTTATTTCGTCCTCTTCTACCTCTTCAATAATCTTATCAATAAAGAACACTTTGAAGGTCGCTGCCAATTGCAGGATAAATACAGGAAGTACACAGAATCCCCCCACACCCGACAGGTATTTGACACCTTCTACTCCCTGCTGGCCGCCGCCGAAAATAACCATGATAACTGCGATGATTCCAATCGATACTCCCCAAAGAACCTTCTGCCAGTTGGCCGGCTCCCTGTCATAGCGCGAGCCCTTTGTACACACCTGGGAAATTGTCGTGGACATGGTGTCCGCGGTTGTTGAGAAAGCGGCTATCATAGTTATCATGACAAGCGGTATGATGATAACGCTGAGAGGCATCTTTTTAAGCAGCTCCCAGAGTCCCGATACCGCTATGCCATTCTGAATCGCTCCGATCAGATCCGCTTTTCCGATCTGCTGCCAGTTGAGCGCAGTACCGCTCCATACGGAGAACCATACGAGGCCGAAGGAGGATGGTAAAATCCAGTTTACAATCATGAACTGACGAATCGTTCTGCCATAGGATATCATAGCAAAGAAAATAGCCATCAAAGGCGCATAGGCAATCCAGCAGGCCCAGTCAAACATGGTCCACCAGGTAACGAGGGCCTCGCCGTCCATTATATAGGGGTCAAAGCCCCAGCGAAGGAAATGCTCTCCCCATGTAGCCAGTCCGACATTCAGCATATTGCAGATATAAACAGTCGGTCCTGCAATAACCAGGAAGAATAAAAGAGCATAAAATATCTTTGTAGTTCCGTTAGCCAGCCATTTGATTCCTTTATCAAGACCTGCCACGGAAGCAATCGTAAAGGTTGCAGTAATAATGGCAAACAAGGTGAACCAGACTATCGGTCCCTGGGCAATCCCGTATGCGGCCTCCAGGCCGGAACCAATCAGGGCGAGTCCCATGCCCAGGTTGCTTGAGAGCCCGAGTGCCAGAGCGACTATGGAAACTACATCTATGACATTGCGCCAGAACCCGTATTTGATTTTCTGGCCGAAAAGCGGGGTAAGGGAAGCAGCCACCGACAGTTCTTCTTTTTTATTAAAATAGATATAGGCCATGGCGCATCCGACGATTGAATACATCGCATACGGGATGAACGTCCAGTTATAGAAAACCCTGCCCATACCGAAATAAGCCGCTTCCTGAGACAGAGGCGCCAGCCCCGTCTGAGACAGTTCACCATAAATATTGCCATAGTAAATCATAACCTCATTGGCGCCGTAAACGATACAGCCGGTAGCGATTCCGCCGGTCAGCGTCATGGCAAACCAGGAGCCGAAGGAATGCTTGGACTTCGCATTCTTTCCTCCAAACCTGACATTTCCGATTTTAGAAAATGTGATAATTATTACGACGACAAGACAAAATATGGCGACGAGCTGGTACAGCCAGCCAAACGATTTCAAAGACCACCCAAAGATTGCCGAACACATTTTGGTCAGCCAGTCATTTTTAAGGATTCCCAGAAGAGCCCCTCCTCCAATTATCAAAAATGCCGGCAAAAATACTCCCCAACGAACCTCATCCTTTTTATTACCCTCTCCACTCACTTCTTTTTCCTCCTTATATCTTTGATGTATTATATCCCTTTAAGAATTCATACGTCTTTTCTATATCGCAGGACAGATCCCTGTCCTCCTCAAGAAAAGGAACTACCCTGCGGTAGGCCTCAAACAGTTTTCCTGTCCCAAAACCCAGAGACGTTGGTTTTCTCAAATCAACCGCCTGGGCCGCGTGCATCAGCTCTATGGCCGCCATGTAATACAGATTATCAATAATTTTTCTCATATTACAGGATACCATCGTGGAATTGGAGGCCAAATCCTCAATATGGCCCGCCATGCTTAAAAAGTCCAGGGAACAGGGGCCTGCATACATGCGGTTTTCAGCATCCAGGCAGGAAAATGTCTTCTGAATTGTGCCGTATGCGATAACCGCGCCTTCCTCCGGAGTCAGGAATCGGTTCAGCTTTGTAAAACCCGGATCCCCAATCCTTAAAAGCTGCTGGCAAATCATTTTCGACATATGAGCCAGGCCTGTGGATACCATTTCCACCGCAAGCACCCAGGAAAGCGGTTCAAAATTGGCGCTTCCGCACATCCTGTCCTCTTCCGGAAGCAGACATGGGTTGTCGTCGGTCGAATTCAGTTCCGTCTCTAACTGCCTTTCTGCATAAGACAGGGCATCCGTCACCGCGCCCGTGACCGCACTCTGCCCCCTGAAGCTTAAGGGATCCTGAAGCGCGCGTTCCTGCGATGGTTCCAGAAGGTAGCTTCCCTTTAGAATTTCACGGCATTTCTTTGCCGATTCAATCTGACCGCTGAATTTTCTTTCCCTGTTTACCGTTTCATCCATGGGATCCATCACGCCGTTCAGTCCCTCCAGGGCGAGACAGAATACGCACCGGTACCGTTCAACAAACCGTTTTGCCTCTATCAGCCCCAGAGCAGCAAACGCCGCCCCTGCGCATTGGACGATACGACTCCGAGGCCGTCCTTCGGCCCTAAAGCAGAGGAACCAGGCCGGCTCTTTTAAGAGCTTCGCCTCCGCTCATCCGTTCATTCGCGTACCAGGCTTCTCCCTCACCGATGATTACAAGACCAATCCCCGACAACGTGCCGATATCGGCCTCCCCGACAGAACCGCGTTTTTTTACGATGGGGTGAATTCCGCGGTTTATAAATTCCAGATAATATTCCACAATTTCTTCGGACACTCCCGTGTGACCGCACAGAAAACCATTGAGGCGGACAGCCAGCATAGCCCGGACTTCCTCCTGACTGCACTCAGGCCCCACGCCAATCATATGGCTCCTCAGAAGATTTCTGTTATAACGGTCATAAAACTGGGCAAAAACCTTTTTATCCTTATTCCAGCCGACGCCCCTGTTCAGGCCGTATACCGCAACCCCTCTTTTATCGAGGTCAAATATCAATTTTCTGGCTGCACGCACGCGTTCCCACGCCTCCTCCACAACCTCGACGTTTTCGCCGTAAACAGCAATCCGCTCCAGCTCTTCCAGAGTCAGCGTCTCCCCCGTAAGGCGTATCCTCCCCTTATCCATCTACCGTTCCCTCTCTTTCTCCAAAAATGCTATGATTTTCTCCGGCGTAACCGGATAATCGGAAAACCGGCCTTCAAGTGCAAAATTAATTGCGTTAACAACTGCCGGTCCCGGTGCAACGGCCGCCAATTCACCGATGCTCTTGCCGCCATAAGGGCCGTCCGGTTCTCCTTTTTCGATGAAAATACTTTTAACCGGAGGCATATCCGGGGCATTGATCATATGGTATTTTGAAAAATTACGTCCCTTAATTGCCCCCTTCTTATCGTATACCATCTCTTCGCACAGCGCCATCCCCAGGCTCATCTGTGCGCCCCTCGACTCTGCCCTTCCGCCAGCGTACGGTTCATGCACTGCCCCACATCATGTACGGCCAGCAAGTCCGTCACTTCCACGAGGCCTGTATATTTATCAACCTTCACTTCTGCAAAAGCGCTGCTGTAGGAACCGGGATTGGAGGGCGGCTCATATTCCAGCTCCGCCCGCAGATACCGGGAACAGGCTTTCTCATATTCTTTGGCCACTTCTCCGTATGATTTGCTCCCGCCTCTGCAGCAGAGCTGTCCGTCCGCAGCCCTGACTTCCTCCCTGTCCCAGCCGTAGAGAACACCGGCAGCCCGGATGAGCTTTTCAAAGCCTCTCCCGCCTTCTGCACGGCCCTTCCGCATACGTAGGTCACACGGCTGGCCTGTGTTCCGGCGGCGTCATACGGTGTAATGTAAGTGTCCGCCTCATATACCTTGATTTTATATACGTCCATGTGCAGCGCTTCTGCCGCTATCTGCTGCATGGTCAGAACCGTACCGCAGCCCTGATCATGGATTCCGATTCTCACCTCCACGGAGCCGTCCGGATGCATCATCATCTGCACATTCGTGAACTCAGGATATGAACCCTTGTATCCGTTTCCGTGGGCTCCGCATGCCATTCCGACGCCCCATGCATACCGGTCCGTATTTTTTTCCCTGACTTTCGCTCTTCTCTCCTTCCAGTTAAATGCTTCCATTCCTGTCCTGATACAGTCTTCTATCCTGGCATTTCCCAGATTCATTCCTCCCGTCGGGTCGGGATCCATCGGCTGGGCCGCATTTTTCAAACGCAGTTCACAGGATCCATTGAAAGCTCCTGGCAGCCAGGTCGAGGTTGACTTCCGTGATGGCGTGAGCCTGGGGTGAGCCGTATCCGCGGCAGGCTCCTCCCGGGATGGTGTTTGTGAAAAAGGTTCTCACATGGCAGGTCTGCGCTTCCATATGGTACATCCGGAACAGCTTCTTTGCCATAGCCATGGCCACTGCCGCATTTGTATAATAGGCGCCGCCGTCGATATCCGCAGCTATCCTTCTCCCCAGAATCTTCCCTTCCCTGGTCAGGGCTGTCTCCACCTTCATCTCACAGGCGTTCCTGCTTCTCGTCCCTATGACAGAATCGGCGCGGTCCATATACAGCATCACAGGCTGTTTCAGCTTCCAGCAGGCAAATGCACAGGCAGGCTCGACCACAGTCTGGCCTTTTCCTCCAAAGGATCCGCCCATCACCGCTTTGATCACCCGGATTTTCGTATAGGGCAGCCCCAGCAGGCTGCTGATGTGAAAGCGCACCTGATATACCGTCTGGCATGGGGTCCACAGAACCAGATTTCCGTTTTCATCAATATCCGCAAGTGCGATATGGGACTCCAGAGCTCCGTGATGGATTTTCTGGGTGCTTCCCGACGTCGTCACAATGACGGCTGCCTCTCGTTCGGCCTTATCATATTCTCCAAAGGATACTTCCTTCTCAAAAGCCAGCGCATTTTCCGTCTCTCTGGCCGACGAAAGGCCGATTACCGGCGCCTCCTCCCCGTATGTGATTTCGACCAGGCTCACAGCCTCCTCCACCGCCGCCTTGGATTCCCCCACGACAAGCGCCAGATGATCTCCGACATATCTTGCCTTATCGCTCAGTATGTACTGGTCTTCCGGAGAATCAATACAGGCGGACCAGTTATGAGGATTGTAGGCTTTCGCCGGTACGTCCTCAAATGTGAATACAGCCCTGATTCCCAGTACGCTCAGCGCTTTTTCCTTTCGGATACGCACACTCGCATGTGCCTTTTCACTGAGTACCAGCTTTGCAAACAGCATTCCGGTTAATTTTCTGTCACATGTATACCGGTTCTTCCCCCGCGCTTTGTCATACGCATCTTCGCGCACATATCTCTTCCCCACATATTCCAGTTCACTCACCGCGCTCCCCTCCTTCCGTCTGCGACTTGATTTCTTCCAGTGCATCACAGATAATTCCATATGCCGCAGGTTTTTTATAATGTTTTGAGCTTCTGTCCGGAATATTATCCTCAATCTGGGCGTAAACAGCTTCCTTGAGGACTCTTTCATCCCGGCGGGAAAGTTCCATCCCTTCCAGAGCCAGTTCAATAAAAGGGGAACGTCTTGCCTTGGGGCCAACTGCTCCGAGAAACACGGAAACATTCCTCAGTATTCCATCCTCTATATCCGCCTTGACACAAACATTGATTTTGGAGATGGCTACTGCTTTCCGGGAGCCAACCTTTGCAAAGCCGGAAAAGGCAGCCGTTTTTTCAACCTCAAACCACAGGATTACATCTGTCTCTCCAAGCTCCGTCCTGCCGAGGCCTTTCACAAACTCATCAACCGCCAGCATTCTGATACCGCCCGTACTGTCACAGACCGCCGCACGTGTATCATAGGCCAGGATAACCGGAGTTAAATCGGAACTCTGCGAAGCGTTTGCCACATTTCCCCCTATTGTCGCCCTGTTTCTGATCTGTGTGGAGCCGACCATTGATGCGGCTTTGGATAGGGCCGGCAGATACCGCCTGATCAGGAGCTGCGTTCCAGTTCATCCATTGTCACGGCGGCACCGATTATAACGGAGGTTTCCGTCTCCTTAATTCCGGCCATCTCAGCCATGTGGGTCAGGTCGATTAGGGAATAGTGAAACTGTTTTTTCTCCCTCAGCCTGATCATCAAATCCGTTCCGCCCGCGCACAGCAATGCGCCATTATTTTCTCTCAGAGCCCGGGCAAGCTCTTCTCTCGTCTTAGGCATGGCAAAATTCAATTGACTCCCTCCTTCACGGCCGCTCTAACGGCTGTCCTGATTTTTTCATACCCCGTGCATCTGCAGAGATTGCCCTCTATCGCCCGTTTAATCTGCTCATCCGACGGATTGGGGTACTCCATCAAAAGCGCCTTGCACGACAGAATCATGCCAGGCGTACAGAAACCGCATTGAATCGCACCATTCTCTATAAAAGCTTTCTGAAGCACATCCAGCTCTCCGTCCTTCTCCAGCCCTTCGATTGTTATAATCTCTTTCCCCATCACCTGACCGGTGAGAACGGTACAACTGGTAACTGCCTTCTGATCCAGCAGCACAGTGCATGCTCCGCATTCCCCCTCGCTGCACCCCTCCTTCACTCCAGTCAGACCGCAGTCATCCCTGAGAAAATCGAGAAGCCGTTTACAGGGGTCAGCCTCCCTCTCTACCTTTTCACCGTTTATTGTACAGACCAACTTCATAATCCACCTCAACTTCCGTTCCGTCTTTGGAATCCACTCTTTTTATACTGCCATCCCCGAATGGGGTCATTTACCTGTTGGGTATAGTATAGCAGCGCTGCGTTGAAAAAGCGTTGAATCCTGTAAATATTATTCAGCAAACATCAAAATATACCGTTAAATTTCAAAATTTTACACCGATATCCGGCTATTTTCGCCAAATACAAGCAGATTCTGCGGCCTGTTTTATTCATCAAACCAGTCTTAATAATTCTTTTTCAAAATAACTCGTAAGCATTTTTGTTGTCTATTTGTATATTTTGTATACTTTTTAACCTGAATTTCCCAATTCCCTTTAATTATATTGTCATATCACACAATTTTAAAATAAAATATTGATAATTTGCCACAAATAATGATATACTCGTTCCAATTCTGACGAAACAGTCTGTCAAAATCTATCCGGAGGTTAAATTTTATGTGTCCGACTAATACCTTTACCGCCGTAATCGCTGCTGCCGGTTTATCTGCCCGGATGGGTGCATTCAAACCGATTCTTCCTCTCGGGGAAGAAAGCATATCCCGTTCCCTGGTTCTCGCGTTTGTCGGAGCCGGTTCCCTTCCCGTTACAGTCGTCACCGGCTACATGGCTGAAACACTTGCCTCTCATCTGGGAGGGCTGCCCGTCCGTCTGGTCCATAACTCCGCCTATCGGACATCACAGATGTTTGACTCGCTGCGTCTGGGCCTTCTCTCTCTCCAAAAGGAGGAGGCAGCGCCGCTCCCGGATAAGATTTTTCTCTGTCCGGCAGATATACCGCTCGTCTCTTCCGAGACTATCGCCTGCATGGCGCGGCAGGAGGCAGATATCGTTATTCCTGTCTGCAGCGGTCGGAAAGGCCATCCTGTTTGCGTCTCCTCATCCATGCTTTTTGCGCTGCTTGAGCATGACGGGACAGACGGGCTGCGCGGGGCGCTGAATGGGCTATCCATAAATCCTTTGATGCTTGCGGTCTCCGACCCTGGCATCCTCACGGATGCCGATACAATGGAGGATTATGAACGAATCAAAAAACTTTTGAGGAGGTAAAACGATGAGTATTCCGACATTTCACGCGCTGATTGCAGCGGCCGGTAAGCCGCGCCGGAGAGACAGTTTCCAGGTATCCGATCCCCTCGGCTCACTGTCTGTCATACGGAGAATTATTCATACATTCCGGCAGGCCGGCGCCGGGGATATTGTCGTTGTAACCGGATATCAAGCCAGAGAACTGGAGCGCCATCTTGCCCGCAGCGGCGCCATCTGTCTCCGTAATGAGGACTGGGAAAATTCCGATATGATGGCCTCCGTGCGCATCGGTCTGGCCTATCTGGCCGCGTCGAACTGCCCTGTGCTGTTTACCCCGGCCGACATACCGCTTTTTACCGTGTCCACCGTGCTGCTTCTGCTGGAAAGCGGAGCGGAATCTGCCGTGCCTCAGATCAACAAAAAAAGAGGACATCCTCTCTTACTTGGTGCAAATATCCAGCCGTTTCTTCTTGGATACGAGGGGAACGGCGGTCTGCGTGAAGCTCTCCGCCTCTCTCCGTATCAGCGCACTCTGGTGGAAGTTCCCGACGAAGGCGTCCTGTTTGATGCAGAGCTTTCCACTGACTGTGCCGAGCTTCTGGAACGCCACAGAAAACAGCCCTTTCTTCCGCTGGTGAGTCTGTCTCTGGAACGGGAATTGCCCTTCTTTGACCGCACCGCAGCCATGCTTCTGCGGTTAATCCGGCAGACCGGCTCCGTCAAAAAGGCCTGCGGACTGATGGGCCTGTCCTACAGTAAAGGATGGAATATCCTGAACGATTTGGAGCTTCAGGCCGGCATTACCGCCATACACAGACGGCCCGGCGGAAGCGACGGCGGGGCCACCACCCTGACAGGGGAAGGTGAGGCTTTTCTGGAACGTTTTACTGCGTATGATGAGGAAGTAACGGCTTATGCGAAAGCCTGCTTTGACAAATATTTTGGGGAGGATCTGCAATGAATGAAATAACGCTTTACCTGACAGCGCTTCTGAAAGAGCTGGAAAATATGAACGGCGTAATGGCAGTCACCGTTACCGACAGCCTGGGATCCGCACCCAGGGAGCCGGTGCCAGAATGCTGGTCGGCCGGAACGGACGGATCACAGGTACGGTCGGCGGCCCGATTGAATATGAAGCCCAGAACGAAGCGGCACGTCTACTCTTAAAACAGACTTCCGCATGCCGGGAATATGATTTGTCTGAGCCCTCCTCCGGGAGCGGTATGGTCTGCGGAGGAAGGGTTAAGTTGGCATTCCACTATATCGGCCCTGAGCGGGAAGATGTAAAATCCCTCTGCCGTACCGCCCTGCCCTGCTAAAGGCGCCCGGAAATCTATGGCTGGTACTCGAACTTCCGGAAACTTCCGCTTCCTCTGCTCATTCTGCCGGCACGGACCGCTCTGTTTCTCGCGGCCGCGGCGCCGGCCGGGAATTTATGGGGATTTTCGGCCCTGATATTCCTCTTCCGCCGAAGGTTCCCGCGTCTGTCACGGACGCCTGCCGCCGGGGAAAGCCAGGCACCACCGTATCGGACGGCAGGGAATATTATCTGGAACCGATTGCGTCCGACAGCCTGGTTCACATTTTCGGCGGCGGACATGTGGCGAGGAGCTGGTTCCTCTGCTCTCGAGGGTCGGATTTTCCTGCGCCGTTTATGATGACAGAGAGGAATTTCTAAGAATAGAGGACTTCCCGGATGCCTTCGGCACCGCCGTTGTCTCCTTTGACCATCTGGAGGAAAGCCTGTATCCTGCCGCCGGGAATTACTTCGTCATCATGACGAGAGGACATATATTTGATCTTCAGGCCCAGGCCTGTGCCATGCGCTCCCCCTCTCTCTATATCGGTGTTATGGGGAGCCGCAAAAAGAAATCCGTTTTAACTCAAAAGCTGTTAAATATGGGATTCCGTACCGAGGAGCTGGAACGCGTTCACGCTCCCATCGGGTTAAATATCGGTGCCTCCACTCCCGCTGAAATCGCTGTCAGTATTGCCGCCGAGCTGATAGCAGTCCGCAGCGGACTGAATCAGACAAATATTACTCAGGAGAAGAAGAAACAGGAGGAATACAGATGAGATTGATAAAGACAGAGGATGCCGTCGGCTCCGTACTCTGCCACGATATCACACAGATTATTAAAGGCGTAACAAAGGATGCCGTATTCCGCAAAGGCCACATTGTGGCTGAGGAGGATATTCCGGTGCTGTTAAGCGTTGGAAAAGAACAGCTGTACATATGGGATAATGACGAAACCATGCTCCATGAAAACGAAGCTGCCGAGATACTTTGCAGTATTTGCTTAAATGACAATATGAAACGTTCCCGAGTGAAAGAGGGAAAAATCGAGCTGACTGCCGAGTGCAGCGGTTTATTTAAAATCCGCCGTGACAAGCTGAAAGCCATCAATTCCCTCGGACAGATGATGATTGCCTCCCGCCATGGTGACACTGCCGTAAGGGCCGGTGACAAGCTGCTGGGAACCAGAATCATTCCCCTTGTCATCCCCATGGATTCCATGGATAAGGCAAAGGAGGCCGCCGGAGGAGAACCCATTTTCTCCCTCCTTCCCTTTACGCTGAAAAGCCGGCATTGTCACTACCGGAAACGAAGTGTACAGGGGACGCATCGCCGATACCTTTACTCCTGTTATTATACAGAAGCTCAAAGATTATAACGCGGAAGTAACCGGTCATATCACTCTGCCCGATGAGCCGGAAAGAATCACGAAAGCAATTATTGAATTAATTGAAAACGGGGCCGAACTCGTCTCTGCACCGGCGGGATGAGCGTCGATCCCGATGATCAGACTCCGCTGGCCATTAAAACACCGGGGCGCATATCGTCTCCTATGGCGCACCGGTATTGCCCGGAGCCATGTTCCTTCTCGCCTACTGCGAATACGGAGGACGCACCGTCCCCATCGTCGGCCTTCCAGGCTGTGTCATGTATGCAGAACGCACGATCTTCGATCTCATCCTTCCCCGCCTGATGGCAAAGGACCCCGTTACGCCAGAGGATCTCGCTTCCCTTGGCGAAGGCGGATTATGCCTCTCCTGTCCGGTCTGTACCTTTCCAAACTGTGGCTTCGGCAGGGGTGTAGCAATGGAATTCACTCATTTTAACGAAAACGGAGAAGCTGTCATGGTTGATGTCGGCGGAAAAGAAGATACCGTACGTGAAGCATCGGCAGGCGGAAGGATCTCTATGACGCGCGAGTGTCTGGAACGGGTCAGTACCGGCCGGATAAAAAAGGGAGATGTACTGGGCGTTGCCAGAATTGCCGGAATTATGGCGCTTAAACAGACCTCAAACATCATTCCTCTCTGTCATCTCATGAATCTGACTTATGCGGAAATCAGATTTTCCATCCATGAGGCAGACTGCGAAATCAAAGCGGTCTGCACCGTACGGACCACCGGCAAAACAGGTGTGGAGATGGAAGCGCTGACCGGCGTATCCGCCGCTCTCCTGACAATTTACGATATGTGCAAGGCTGTGGACAAGACAATGACAATCGGAGAGATTTGCCTTCTCCGCAAATCAGGAGGAAAAAGCGGTGTGTTTGAAAGATCCCTACGGTAGAATTATTGATTATCTGCGCGTCTCCGTCACAGACCGCTGCAATTTAAACTGTGCCTACTGCCGTCCGGAAAATTCCCCGTTTCTGAGCAGGAAAGCACTGCTGACGTCTGAGGAAATCCTTGCGTTCTGCCGTGAGGCCGCGATTCTCGGCATCCGGCATATCAAAATCACCGGCGGAGAACCGCTTCTAAGAACGGACTGCTGCTCCATCGTGGAAAAGCTAAAAAAAACACCCGGCATCGAGACGGTTACTCTCACGACAAACGGTCTCCTTCTCAGCGAACATCTCGGACGGCTGAAGGAAGCCGGAATTGACGGAATTAATATCAGCATGGATACGCCTGACAGGGCATGCTACGCGGCCCTCACCGGTTAAGACCGTCTTCCGGAACTGTTAGATTCCATCCGCAGTACCGCCGGTCTGGGAATCCCCATGAAAATCAACTGTGTAATCATGGATGGGCTTGTACCCGTCACCGATTATCTTGCTCTCGCTGAGATGGCCCGCAGTTTCCCAGCCGATGTCCGTTTTATTGAGGCCATGCCGTTTGGAAGCACCCCCATGCCTGCCCTGAATCACCTGGATATACTGAAACTTCTGTCCTCCCGGTATCCTGACATTAAGCCGGAGGAAAGTGAACGCGGATTCGGTCCTGCCGTCTACTACCGCATCCCGGTTTTACCGGCTGCATCGGTTTTATCAGCGCCGTACACGGCAGCTTTTGCAAAAGCTGCAACCGTATCCGTCTGACCGCCGACGGTTTTCTGAAAGGCTGTCTGGGATTTGAAAGCAACATTTGCATCAAACCGCTTTTCAGGCAAGCCGGATATAAAGACGCCCTGCAGAAAGCTATTCTACGCACGGTAAGCCAAAAACCGCCCTGTCACTGTTTTGGCGGAAAACAAAGCGGAGCCGAGCATAAAAGCATGTCAAAAATAGGAGGATAATTGATGGGAGTTATAAAAGCAATCTGTATCAGCGAAAAGAAAGGCACCAATAAGCATCCCGTGCCCTGCGGGGATTTTCTGGAAGACTACGGAATCAGCAACGACGCCCATGCCGGAAAATGGCACCGTCAGGTGAGCCTCCTGCCCGCTGAACGCGTCCGGGAATTTAATGAAAAGGGCGGCGGTGTCACGGACGGGGATTTTGGTGAAAACCTGCTGGTGGACGGTGTGGATTTTTCCGCTTTGGAGGTAGGTTCCACCCTTAAGGCAGGAAACGTTATCCTGGAAATCACGCAGCTTGGCAAGGAATGCCACCGCCATTGCTCTATCTATCACAGAGTCGGCGAATGCATTATGCCGGTCCGGGGCGTATTCGCACGGGTACTCAAAAGCGGACGCCTGACTCCCGGTGATGAAATTCTCGCATTTCCCCCCTCACCGAAACGGCCCTTCACCGCAGCGGTCATCACCCTGAGCGATAAGGGTGCGGACGGTCTGCGGGTTGACGAAAGCGGCCCAGCTGCAGTATCTCTGCTGTCGGATGCCGGATACCGGGTCATCGAGGCTTTTCTGATTCCGGACGAGCCCAAAGAGCTGAAGCATCATCTGATACGTCTTAGCGACAGCCGCCAGACCAGTCTGATTCTGACTCTGGGTGGCACAGGTTTCTCCCCGCGAGACACAACGCCTGAAGCAACCATGGCTGTGGCACAGCGCAATGCTCCCGGAATCGCAGAAGCGATCCGCAGCCTCTCCATGCAGGTGACAAAGCGTGCCATGTTAAGCCGCGGCGTCGCTGTAATCAGAGGAAAAACATTGATCATCAATCTGCCCGGCAGTCCGAAGGCGGTCCGGGAAAGTATTGGTTTTATATTGAACGAGCTGCCCCACGGGCTTGAAATTTTAAGAGGAGGTGCAACAGAATGCGCAAGATAGGAGAAAAGAATTTATCAACAGAACTCAGAATCTGTAAAGGAATCAGGAAGGCCGTCCTTTCCGCGGCAATGCTCTCATTGCTGGCCCTGACCGCATGCAGCACAGGAAAGGCAAAAACGGCTGACAGCCCGGTACCGGGCGGAGATGAACAGGGCGGGGAAATTTTCATCGCTGCTGCCGCCAGCCTGAAGCCGGTTATGGAAGAAGTCCTGATTCCCGGCTTTACCAAATCACACCCTGTCTTTACCGTAACCGGAACCTATGACAGCTCCGGAAAGCTCCAGAAACAGATTGAGGAGGGTCTTGAGGCCGATCTGTTCCTGTCCGCCGCCACGAAACAGATGGATGCTCTGAACGAGAAGGGGCTGTTGGATTCGGCTTCCGTCACAATGCTCCTGGAAAATCAAATTGTATTGATCGTACCGGAGGGTTCTGAGGACAGCTACGGCTCCTTTACCGATATTGAAAAAGCTGCTGTCATTGCCATCGGAGATCCGGACAGCGTTCCGGCCGGACAGTATGCGAAAGAAGCGCTTACCCAGACAGGACTTTGGGATTCCCTGAACACCAAACTGAGTCTTGGCACAAATGTCACGGAAGTTCTTAACTGGGTAGCCGAAGGAAGTGCCGACGCGGGAATCGTTTATGCCACCGATGCTGCAACCACACAGCGGGTAAAAGTAATCGCCCCGGCTCCGGAAGGAAGCTTATCGGAGCGTGTCCTGTACCCCGCCGCAATTCTCTCCGGCTCCGGCAGCCGGGACGGTGCAGAACTTTTCTGGCATATCTGAAAAGCAGTGAAGCAAAGGATGCCTTTTCTTCCTATGGTTTCTCCCCGCTGCCGGAATAACCGAACATAAGTATCACTCCGTAAACGTTTTCAATAGGAGGCTGTATGGATTTCTCACCTGTAATTATTTCGCTGAAAACGGCAGTCTGCGCGCTGCTCATTGTCTTTCCCGCCGGAACCCTGCTCGCCTGGCAGGTTATGAATATTCAAAGACAGCGGCTGAAAATCGTAATGGACAGTCTTCTGACATTACCGTTAGTTCTGCCCCCTACAGTGGCAGGCCTTTTATTGCTCTGTCTCTTTGGCGTGAACCGTCCGCTGGGGCGATTTTTTCTCGATGTATTCGGCGTGAAAATTGCCTTTTCCTTTGCCTCCACGGTGATTGCCTCGGCCTTTGTCTCCTTCCCCATGATGTACCGCTCTGCCCGCGGCGCTTTTGAACAGGTCGATCCGCATCTGCTGGATGCGGCCAGAACTCTTGGCATGGGGGAGACAAAAATCTTTCTGCGCATCCTGCTGCCGAACTCCATTCCCGGGCTGCTCTCCGGCAGTGTCCTGGCTTTCACCAGAGGACTCGGCGAATTTGGAGCCACAGCTATGCTGGCAGGTAATATCGCAGGACGTACCAGAACCCTCCCTCTGGCCGTCTACTCCGAAACAGCATCCGGCCGTATGGATACCGCACTCGTTTATGCCGGGATTCTGATGGTATTTGCATTTGCCTCACTTTTGCTGATGAGCCGGGCCGGGAATACAAAATGGAGAAATTAAACACAGGAGAAAATTACATGACGCTGACTGTTGACATAAAGAAAAAACTGCACGATTATACGCTGGAACTGAAGCTAGAGCATACAGGAGGCTGCCTGGGTATCCTCGGCCCCTCCGGCTGCGGAAAAAGCATGGGGTTAAAATCCATTGCCGGTCTTGTTACGCCCGACTGCGGGCGGATCCTCCTCGGGGACAAAACCTTCTATTCGTCCGCGGAACGGATCAACCGCAAGCCGCAGCTTCGTAAAACAGGCTATCTGTTTCAAAGCTATGCCCTGTTTCCCAATATGACGGTGGCGGAAAACGTCGGCTCCGGAATCAGTCTCAAAAACAGGGAACGGGACAAAATAATCTCTGCCTGCATTCACCGGTTCCGGCTGTCCGGCCTGGAAAATTATTATCCCGGCAAATTGTCGGGAGGACAGCAGCAAAGGGCCGCACTGGCCCGCATACTGGCCAGTTCCCTGCTCTTCTGCTGCTGGATGAACCTTTTTCGGCCATGGATGCCGCTCTGAAAGAGGTGCTGCGTCTTGAGCTGCTTCATGTGCTGCGCGATTATCACGGTCTTTCCATACTGGTTACGCATGATAAGGATGAGGCATACCAGCTCTGCGACAGCCTGATCATCATGGATCAGGGACAGGTCCTCTGCAGCGGAGCTACGAAAGATGTCTTTGATAATCCGGGCAAATACCAGGCGGCGCGGCTGACCGGCTGCAGAAATATATCTCCTGTGCGCAGACTTGGAGATAACCGGATTCTGGCACTCGACTGGAACCTGACGCTGACAACCGCAGAAAAAACCACGGAGCAGACAAAGGCCGTCGCCATACGGCCGCACTGCCTGGTTCCTGTAAGTGAGGAAGCTGCGGCAGTCTGGAAGGAACGGCCCGGCGCCAATCTGATACCGGTAAACGCTCCTTTGGTGTCTCCTCTCCCCTTCGACTGGGAATTCTGCCTTGAGAACAATCTCTGCTGGACCGTCAAAAAGGATTCCGGCTCATCTTCCCAGCCGCCTGTACCGTCCTGGCTGCGGGTTTTACCGGAAGATTTACTTTTACTAACCTGAAATATTTTTTGTTTTTCCGCTTCATAGAGCGGATTAAAAGGATTATTTTTATTTAGACAGAAAAAAAGGCAGCCTTTCTTATCGAAAAGCTACCTTCTGTTATCGTGCAGAAGAAGGGAGTCGAACCCTCAAGGTATTGCTACCACACGGACCTGAACCGTGCGCGTCTGCCAATTCCGCCACTTCTGCATCATGCGGGAGATGGGACTTGAACCCACACGAGCATACACCCACAAGATCCTTAGTCTTGCCTGTCTGCCAATTCCAGCACTCCCGCATTCGGTGATTTTGTTTGCCTCACCAACGAAAATTAGTATACCACAAAGTTTGGAACCTGGCAACCACTTTTTTCAAATTTTTTTAATTTTTTTAACTATTGCGTTTTTTTGCCTTCCCTTGCACAGAATCTACAAAATTATTGAACATCAGACGTTATGTGATAACCCGTTACCGGCCCGCTAAAAAGCGGGCCGAATTTAAAGCACTTCCTGTATCGCCCTCAGCAGCTCTTGGATATCCACCGGCTTGGCCAGATGGCCGTTCATGCCGCTCTCGATGGATTTCTTCGTATCTTCGTCAAATGCATTTGGCCGTCATTGCGATAATCGGAACACTCTGCGCATCCCTTCGGGCCATCCGGCGGATTGTCTTCGCCGCCTCCAGACCGTCCATGACCGGCATCCTGATATCCATCAGAATCACGCAGTAAGTTCCTTCCGAAGCCTCGGCAAATTTATCTACGCCCTCCTTACCGTTCCCTGCCGTATCGACAATAAAGCCATGCATTTCAAGGAGTGTTTTGGCAATCTCCGTATTGAGTACATTATCCTCCACCAGAAGAATCCGCCTGCCGGTAAAATCATATTCCCCCGTATTCTGTCCCGGAAGTACACTTGTCCCCGGCTCTTCCGCCCGGATAAAGCGGAGCGTGAAGCTGAATCGGCTCCCCTCTCCTTCCCGGCTCTCAAGCCCAATCTCACCGCCCATCATCCGGACAAGCCGGCTGCTGATAGACAGCCCCAGACCGGTGCCGCCGTATGCAGCAGCCGTATCATCCTCCGCCTGTTCAAATGCGTTGAAAATCCGTTCCCGGTTCTGCGGACTGATGCCAATCCCATTATCTTCTACAGCAAAGAAAAATTCCGCTTCATTTCTATCCTCCGGCTGACGTCTTTCCATCTTTTGTTCATATACGGAGAACCGAATCTGTCCTCCTTCATTTGTAAACTTAACCGCATTGCTGAACAGATTGATTATTACCTGCTTCAAACGCATCAAATCGGCATAAACCCACGGATTCTCCACCTGTATATCGCGGATGCAGGTGATGTTCTTCTGCCGCATCTGGCTTTCCATCAGATCGTCTATCTCTTCAGCCATTTTCATGATGCTGCCGTTATTGCAGGCCAGTTTCATCTTGCCGCTCTCAATCTTGGACATATCCAGTATATCGTTAATCAGGCTGAGCAGATACTGGGAGGACTGGTCAATCTTAATAAGACATTCCTTCACTCCTTCCTCCTGCTTTGCGCGATCCATTGCAATGGCCGTCATACCGATAATTGCATTCATCGGAGTCCTGATCTCATGGGACATCCTGGACAGGAAATCGATCTTGGCACGGCTGGCCAGATCATATCTCTCCCTGTTAATATTTGTCTCGATAATCTTCACAACTTCCTGGAGCTCCGAGCATTCTTCCACGCTCCAGTCACTGTGTTCCGCCTTGCGGATAAAGCTGACTGCTCCCATCAGCTTGCCGCCGTCATACATTGGAATACAAAGGCCCGGCGCCTTAAGCGGAATATGAAGAATACGGCGTTCCTCCGTTGTAAATACGGTATTTTCTTCGAATTTCACATATCCGGAGACAAAATGCCCGGAACACCGTTCCATAGCTCCGGCCTTAAAATGGTAAACCGCCGTGTCCTCTTCAGCGTCCTCCTGCTGATGCCATTGCTTATATATTCCGGAAGCATTGAAATCCCACCTGATGTCTGCCATCAGAATATCCGAAACCCTGTATGTACCCCCAAGCTTTGCAAACAAAACCGAAATAATCGGTCCCACCTGCCCGCCTCTGTCAAAGATTAAACACTCTGGTTACCATATTCAGAGCGCGGACATTTCCATTACTTGCAATCTCATTATAATCCCGTTTTTCGATACATTCAGACTCAGGCACATCCTCGCAGAAGGTTAACTGGGACTTTCTGCGTCTTTTTCCATAGCCGAGAGCGGTACGCAGCCTCTCTATCATCCTCGCGTAGTCCTCCTGCTTCCCGTCCAGGAACGCGGCCGCCGCTGTTACCGAGATATCTAACTCACCCCGATCGCACAGGCGTGACAGCATATGGTTCAATCTGTTAAATATGCCCAGTATCTCCTGTTTTTCAAAACCGCGCAGCCACATCAGGATTTCATCGCCCCCTGCCCTCACGGCAATTATACGCTTTCCTGACTTCTCAAGCTCTGACTTTAATTTCAGTATGAAAATGCCTATCTCTTCCAGGATTGAATCACCAAATTCTATACCGTAGCCATCGTTCATCTCCTGAAACTTATCAAGATCCATAAGAAGCATAAAACCGGTCCGTCCGAGCTGCGCCTCCGCTTTGATAATCTCCTGCCCTACTTTTTCCCTGTACAGGCCTGTCACCGGATCAACGCGGGCCGCTTTACTCTCCATCTGCTCCTTTTCTTTTTGTTCCTGTATGTTCCGTATGCTTCCTATTACTTTGCTTTTCCTGCCGGAAACATCACAAATCGTCTTTCCGGAGATTTCCATCCACTGCCAGCCATTCTTCTCTGTTAAGGCCCTGAAATCCAGCTCAAATTTCTCATCCAGCCTCAGGAACATTTTCTTCATCATCTGGCGATCTCCGTCATAGAGTATCTTACTCTGCTGAATGCTTTCCGTCAGATTGCTGATATGGGTGCCAAGGCCGCTCTTTTTTCCATCGGCAAGCAGATTATAAATATCTACCGAGTTATCTTCCACATTATACGTATAAATAATATCCGTGCTGCTCTGCAGCGCCAGCAGGTACCGCTCTTTTTCTTCCTCCGCCTTCGCCTCCGCTGTCTTCTGTTTTTCCGTCAAGTCTGAAACAGCATCGTATAATGCCCGGATTTCGGCAATTTCTGTTTTCCCATAGTCCCCGGACCGTCCTCCTTGTTATCGCGGATCCAAGCCGCAAGCTGCGTAATAGGACGTGTCAGGTAATGCATCAGCAGGCAGATAGAAGTAATACCGACCGCCAGAGAAATCAGCACCGCCAGGGCAATATTGCGCGTGACCCTGCTGCCCATACCAAATAGGCTGTCGCCCGACTGAACTCCCATCAAAACCCAGCCATTATTTATAAACGGGGTATTGGGATTATATATGGAAAACGGTATCACCTGGGCGTAATAATCTGCCCCCTTCTCCTGCATATCTATCTGATACAGTCCTGCATATTCTGTTTCCTGCAATTTCAGAGGCTGAGATGCCGTCATGTTTCTCTTGAGTATCAGACCGCTGAGAAAGAACGGAATCAAATTGCCGTCATCGTCGAATTGCGCCATCAAATATCCGCTGTGGTCCCCTGCATTCAGTTCCTGGACAGGAAGAAGGCCGCTTATGACCGATGTGGATATTTCAATCCCCATGACACCATATACCCTGCCCTCACTGATCAACGGTATCGAATAGCTAATCATGCTGTATGAATCCTTTTGCTTATTATTTTCCAGATAAAAGGTACTGCCCCAATAAGCCAGATTCTCTTCCTTGGCTTTTGGATTGGCCACCGCGGCGTTATAAGGCTTATAGAAGAAATTATCGGCTTCCAGCAGCCCGTCCCGCTGAAAATTAAACCGGGAAGTCCAAGAGGTGTCAAAGGGAATCCCAAGCTCATGTGAAAACTCATAATTTCCCCGCTCCATAAGGAGATCGGAATAATCCTTTGGATTTACGTAAGGGTCCGAATCACGAAAGTAGATACCGCTACATTTATAGACCTCATTTCCCTTCTCTTTCTGCGGTTCCTTCAGGCCGTCTGCCAGCACGAAATAAACCCCGTTCACTCCGTTTCTTCTTAAAATATCCAGCCCTGGGAGCAGCAGTTGTTTTAACAGCTCATTTTTTGCCTCTTCGTCTTCCATAAACTCACGGAGCGTCAGATTTCTTTCCTCTAAAATCTCTTCAAAGCAGGAGTTCGCTATTCCATATTCGCCGGATATATCCGTCCACTGGTGCGTCATGTTATTTGAAAGGATCAGATTTCTGTTTTTTACAATCTGCTCCATAATCCCCACAGAATATTCATCTAAATGCTTTACCGTCCCTCCGATGTGTACGGCCCCGAAGGCCACTGCCGCCTGAAGAAGCATTACCACTGAAAGCGGTATCAAAAACATCCTGAGAATTGTCTTCTTTTTGCGCATCTTTAACTCCTTGCCTGCATTCCGGCTTACTGCGTCTTCCCTGCCCCGCTGACTTCCACACAGGACTCAAGCTCTTCCTTTATCGAAGCAAACCAGGAGTCAAATGATTCCTGTGAAATATAGTCTTCCACCGCTTCCTCCAGGCTGCGCCCTCTGCCAGAAGCGCCTCCACCTGCTGCCTGTCTGCAGCGGCCTTGTCCGATAAATTGTATTCCAAAACCTTTCTTGCGTCACTTCCGCCGTCAAAAGCCTTATTGGTATACAGCTGGTTATTCTTAACCAGTTTATAAGCCTCTGTCAGCGTATCATATTCCTTTTGCGGCATGTCAACCTGATTTTCTTCCATCACCTTTTCAAGGACGTCTATCGCATTGTCCTCCTTCTTAACAGGAAGATAACCGGACGAGCAGCTGAATTCCGTATTTATTTCAGAATCGGTAAACCATTTAAGAAATTCACAGGCCGCACGCACCTTATCGTCCGGGCCATTTGTAACCACCATTCCGGCTCCCTGCTGAACGATATAAGGAGCTCCGCCTTCAAAGGAAGGAACCGGAAGCACAATGCATTCTATCGGGTTATGGTATCGCCCTGTTCTACCTGATCGGGAAAATAACCGGCCGAGGTAGTGGAACCGGTATAGGCAATCAGTTCTCCGATTTTGACATCATCGGAGCGGAATTTTCCATAGGCCCCAAAATATCCTTTCACATATGGGACATAATAACAGTCCCAAATCCTTTGAAGACATCTTTATCAATCTGCAGCGTTACCTGCTGGTTTTCGACATGAAACAGCTCTACGCCAAGCTGCATGGAGCCGATAATAAAAAGATTGGCCACAGCATCTCTTCCATAGAACGCTTTTCCATCGTATGGGATATCCGGTGTCTTGCCGTCTGTCCAGTTATAATAGCGTTCCGCTACCCGGACCACTCCTTCTTTCGTCTTTAAATCCTCAAAGCTCACGCCTGCGGCGGCCGAAAACTCGTCCCATACGGTCTTATTCATCATCATGATTTCCGTTGACTTAGCAACCGGGAATATCTCAAGCTCACCGTTCAGTCCGATTTTTCCTTCCTCTATGTAGGAATCCATGCAGCTGTTCTGCTCCTCTTCCGTAAAATAGGGGGCCAGATCTGCTAAAAGGCCCTCTTTCTCCAATTCGAAGGCCGTGTCAGCATAGGAAGAAAAAATATCCGGCATCTCCTCGCTTCCCACCTCTTTCCTGCTCGATGAAAGGACGGCATTTTCCAGCTCTGAGACATTTCCTTTGCTATGTCCCTCAACATAGATACCTTTTTCTTTTCCTACCGTGTCATTAAACTCATTTACCAAGTCATCAAAGGCCGCTTTCTGAGAACCATTATAGTAATGCCAGATCGTGATATCTACCGGCTCGCTGTTCTTTGACGTATTCACTGATGCCGCTCCTGAGCAGCCGGCCATGAACAGGCAGGCAGCCAGAGCGGCGGCTGTTATCTTTATTTTCATTATATTTTCCCCTCCTCAGCAGATTTGAGAAACAATACCCGCTTAGCGGAATTATATCACAAACCAGGTTGCTGTTAAAGTGCTTTTACTTTTTCACAACAAAAAAAACCGAAACACCTTATCTATCGACAAAATGTTCCGGTCACTTATTTTTCTCGGTTATTAAAATCAGCTTAATTTTGCTTTAGCCAGCTCTGCCAGTTTTGCAAAGCCCTCTGCATCGTTGATAGCCATGTCAGATAATACCTTACGGTTCATCTCAACACCTGCTAACTTTAAGCCGTACATAAACTTGCTGTAGGATAAGCCGTTGATTCTTGCAGCAGCATTGATACGTGCAATCCAGAGCTGTCTGAACTGTCTCTTTCTCTCTTTTCTGCCTGCGTAGGAGCTGGTCAGAGCTCTCATTACGGACTGCTTTGCTACTCTATACTGTTTGGAACGTGCTCCTCTGTAGCCTTTTGCCAGTTTTAATACTCTATTATGTCTCTTTTTAGCGTTTAATCCGCCTTTTACTCTTGCCATGAGTTAATTCCTCCTTCTTAATCCTCGAATCTTATAAGTATGGTAAAATCTTCTTCATTACCTTTCCGCATTGGTTGCATCGGTAACGATATCTTTTCTAAGATTTCTCTTTTCTCTTGGTAGACTTCTTAGTTAAGATGTGAGATTTGTATGCTTTATTTCTTACTAACTTTCCAGTTCCTGTTGTTTTAAAACGTTTAGCAGCAGCTCTGCTTGTTTTCATTTTAGGCATGGTAAAATTCCTCCTTAGATATTTGTCTATTTTAACGCTTTGCAGTTAAAAACAATACAATGCTTCTTCCTTCAACTTTTGCAGGCTTATCAACCGTTGCGATATCAGCGAGTTTTTCTGCAAAATCGTCAAGGATATACTTTGACTTAAACATATGAGCCATCTCACGGCCTCTGAAGCGAAGAGTAACCTTCACCTTGTTGCCTTTTTCGATAAATTTTCTCGCAGCGTTAATCTTAGTATTTAAATCGTTGTCATCGATATTCGGTGACAGACGCACTTCTTTCACTTCGATCACTTTCTGTTTCTTTTTGGCTTCTTTTTCTTTCCTGGCCAGCTCGTATCTGTATTTACCGTAATCGATAATCTTGCAGACCGGCGGTTTTGCTGTTGGAGCAATTTTAACCAAATCAAGCTCTGCATCCTTTGCAAGCTTTAACGCATCTTTAGCAGGCATGATTCCAAGCTGCTCTCCGTTCTCGCCAACCAAACGAACCTCTCTGTCTCTAATCTGTTCGTTAATCATTAAATCGCTAATAGTCGTGCACCCCCATCACATGATAATATTTATAGACTGCAAAAAATAAGTGGATAGACAGACTATCCACTTATCATAATAGGAAATCCAATTAAGGAATTTTCAGCTAAATATGAACCCTTGGTCACTTGCTCGTGCCAGGGTGAGGCGGATACCTGCTTTCCTGTCGTGTTGTTTTAAGTACAACATCAGTAACTATACTACACTATTCCCGGATTGTCAATCCCTTTATTCAATTTTTATTGTTGCAATTTTTATTGTTTATTCCGCTCAGCGGGCTTTGAAGCTGGAACATTCCGTTCCCTGCGCTTCGGTTGTGTCTCCGCCCGTAATGCCGATATGTTCGGCCTCGCAGAAACGATCCTTATTATATACGCAGTTCACGGCCTCACACTCTACTTCCAATCTGTTCTCAGGGGTTTTGAACATATTGCGGAACATGCCGCCCTTGTTTTCATCATAGCTGCCGCAGCATGTGTCACACTTTTCTCTGGCAGTCTGTCCCTCTACGACAATCACATTTTTACAGCAGCAGTTTTCTGAGTTATGAAGGCACCCTGTTACATTACAATCCAATTTCGTCATGGTTGATTCCTCCTGTTTCTTGATTTTATCTTTTACAAAAACTGATATTCTCAGTCTTCCTGATACAGGAGTAGTATGCGTAATATAAATAGAGATTATTCGTTTCCTGCGGTCTCTACTTTTTTGCCTCGGTTTGCCGGATCTCTTTTCCTGCTATTTCCTTTTTAATTTTCTCAATAAAACCAGCTGTGGAATCGCTTCCCTCATCCCCGGCAAAACGGCTTCTCACAGAGACATTACCTTCCTCCTCTTCCTTCTGCCCTACTACCAGCATATACGGAATTTTCTGTGTCTGGGCCTCACGGATTTTATAACCGATCTTTTCGGAACGCGTATCAAGCTCCGCCCGGATTCCGGCTTCTTCCAGCTCCTCCAGAACTGTTTTAGCATAATCTGCGTACTTATCAGAGATAGGAAGCACTTTTACCTGGACCGGAGCCAGCCATGTGGGGAATGCTCCGGCAAAATGCTCGATCAGGATGCCAATAAACCGCTCTATTGAACCAAAGGCCACGCGGTGAATCATAATCGGCCGGTGCTTTTCGCCGTCGGCACCCGTATATTCCAGTTCAAACCGCTGCGGCAGCTGGAAATCAAGCTGAATTGTGCCGCACTGCCATGTCCTTCCAATTGAATCTTCCAGATGGAAATCAATTTTCGGACCGTAGAATGCACCATCACCCTCATTTACCACATAGTCAAGGCCGAGTTCATCAAGCGCGGAACGCAGGCCTTCCGTCGCCATCTCCCAGTCCTCATCGCTTCCCATGCTGTCCTCCGGCCTCGTGGAAAGCTCCACATGATATTTAAAGCCGAACAGGGAATACACTTCGTTGATTAAGTGGGCCACGCCTTTTATCTCGTCCTTAATCTGATCCGGCGTCATAAAGATATGGGCATCATCCTGTGTGAAGCAGCGCACGCGCATCAGCCCGTGAAGCTGGCCCGATTTCTCATGACGGTGAACCAGACCCAGCTCTCCCATTCGAAGCGGCAGATCGCGGTAGGAACGAGGTTCCGACGCATAGGCGAGAACTCCGCCCGGACAGTTCATCGGTTTAATTGCATAGTCCTCCTCATCAATCACTGTCGTATACATATTATCTTTATAATGATCCCAGTGACCTGACGTCTCCCAAAGCTTCCTATTTAAGATAACCGGTGTGGAGATCTCCACATAACCTGCTTTTTTATGAATTTGCCTCCAATATTCCAACAGTGTATTCTTAAGCTCCATTCCTTTTGGAAGGAAGAATGGAAAACCAGGGCCGGCATCATGCATCATGAAAAGGCCCAGTTCCCTTCCAAGCTTTCTGTGATCCCGCTTTCTTGCCTCCTCCATCATTCTCAGGTAGCTTTCCAGTTCTTCTTTGCCGGCAAAAGCTGTTGCGTAGATTCGAGTCAGCATCTTGTTCTTCTCGCTGCCTCTCCAGTAGGCTCCTGCCAGATTCATAAGCTTAAATGCTTTACCGACGCCTTTTGTATTCATCAGATGCGGCCCGGCACAAAGATCCGTGAATTCTCCCTGACGGTAAAAGCTGATTTCAGCATCCTCCGGAAGATCTTCAATGAGTTCCACCTTATACTGCTCTTCTTTTTCCTTCATCAGTGCTATTGCCTCTTCCCGGGAAAGAGTGAAGCGTTCCAGGGCAAGGCCTTCCTTAATGATTTTTTTCATTTCAGTCTCAATCTTCGGCAAATCCTCCGCCGTCAAAGGCGTGGCCGGATCGACGTCGTAATAAAAGCCGTCTGCAATCGACGGTCCGATTGCCAGTTTGGTATCCGGGTACAGGCGCTTTACGGCTTGTGCCATCACATGGCTGGCTGTATGGCGCAGCGCAGCCAGTCCGTTTTCATCCTTTGCCGTCAGAATGTCTAGCCGGCAGTCTTGGCAGACTATCGTGCGCAGATCCACCGTCTCCCCGTCAATCTCTCCCGCGCAGGCCATCCTGGCTAAGCCTTCACTGATATCTTTTGCGATGTCGATCACCGCCATCTGATTTTCGTACTCTTTAACAGAGCCGTCTTTTAATGTTATTTTCATCATTTCTTCTCCTTTCTCAAAATAAACAAAATTGCGATAAAGCACAATCTCCGCCTGCGGCGGGCCGCTTTGGCGGCGGTTTAACTGGATAACTTTCCTGATAAACGATAACCTGCACGTTCCGCGAACAGGTCACCGTCATCAATTAAAAAATCCCCTGATACACAATCTGTGTATCAAGGGACGAATTTCTCGCGGTTCCACCCTGATTGACCGGATATTATCCGGACCTCTCATTGAAGGCGGTAACCTGTACGTAAAGCATGCAGGTTATCGTTTCATGACTATAACGGAGTCACCGTTCCCGATTAAGGGACACTCGAAGCCGGTCTTCAGACAAATCCGCTGTAAGGCAATCACACCTGTTTCCATGCCTCTCTCTGGACAGTTTCCCTGTCTTACTCTTCTTCTCATCGCATTTTACACTATTTATTTTACGCTTTGATTATAGCACTCGAAATTGATTTGTCAAGCCTAAGGCGGCGCAGTATCCGAAAGTTTTTAAATAATCAAAAAATCCGTTCACATTATATAATTCCGGAAGCTCCTTCAACATGACATCCCTGATTCGGCCGCCATATTTCTCTTTTCTGCATACCGCACGGTATCCCTGCCTTACCATATTGTTACGGCTGAAGCTGTTATCCGGATGAACGGTACACATCATATAACGGTATCCTTTCACAGCCAGCTCCTGTTCGGCAGCCTCCATCAGTATTGCCTGTAGGCGCATTCCTCTATACTCAGGCAAAATGGCCACAGAATCAACGTGAGCCGTCCTTAGAAGCTTCTCTTCACGGAACCCGGCATCATATCCGAGATTATCTTTTTCAAGGCCCGGCGTCAGAATATCCATGACTCCCGCCAGTTTCTCTGTACCGGCATCTATGGCCATATAAATAAAGCCTCGGCCTGATTCCAGCACATCTTTCAGGAAATCCGCCTCATCCATTACAAACCATTCCCGGTTATCCATCTGTTCCCAAACGGCCCGTATCAAAGCAGCCACCGCATGAACGTCATTAAGCTTTGCTTTTTTGATTCTGAATTCCACCTGTCTCTCTTCCCTTCTCCCTCTGCATTTTTGTAAGCTCCGGCCATACCGTAAGCATCATAGTACCAAAACAGGCAATCCCTCCGATAAAATTGGATATCGGTTCCGCCGCAAATACGCCCGACGTGCCCATATGGAACATCCCCGGCAGCATAATTGTAAGGGGAACAACAATAATCACCTTGCGGAATATAGAAAAAAAGATGGCATTTTTCGATTTTCCAAGCCCAACGAAGATGGCCTGCCCTGAAAATTGGAGCGACATCATAAAAAATCCGAAGAAATAGAGCCTCAGCGCGGGAACACCGGCCTCTATCAGATTCAGGTCCTTGTTGAATATTCGGATAAAGAATTCCGGGAAACCGTGAATCAGGCTCCAGATCCCGACCGTATAGGCAATCGCTGCAGCCGCTGTGAAAACAATGGCCTTTTTAACCCTGCCGTATTCCCCAGCGCCGTAATTAAAGCCAAGAACCGGCTGCGCGCTTTGCGTAATGCCGGAAACTGGAAGTGACGCCACTTCCCGGACTGAGTTAACGACCGTCATAACTCCCACATAGAGATCCCCGCCGTATGCCTGAAGCGTTGCATTACACATTATTTGAACCGTACAGTTTGTAATTGCCATCGTAAAGCCGGAAAGCCCCAGCCCCACTATCGCCTTAATCCTCCTCAGCTCCGGTTTCAGGCAGGAGCGCTTTAATTTGAGTATCGTCTTCTCCCCCGTCAGGAACCTGACAATCCAGAGCGCCGATAAAAACTGGGATATGATCGTGGCGAAGGCGGCTCCCTCACGCCCATATCCAGGACAAAAATAAAATCGGATCCAGAATGATATTGGAAACCGCTCCCAACAGAACGGTCATCATTCCGATTTTGCCAAATCCCTGGGAATTGATAAAGCTGTTCATCCCAAGACCCACCATAACAAAAAGGCTGCCGAACAGATAAATCGTGATATAAGCGTCAGCAAACGGCCAGGTGGAATCGCTGGCTCCGAACAGATAGAGCATGGGACGTTTGAATATCAAACCGAAAGCGGTCAGGAGAATGCCTGATATCACCATCATGGTAAAGGAATTTCCCATGATTTTCTCTGCTTCCTCGATCCTTCCCCTGCCCCTCTCAATAGAGCAAAGCGGCGCTCCGCCCATCCCGAAAAGATTGGCAAACGCGATCACCATTGTAATGATCGGCAGCGAAAGGCCAATTCCCGTCAGTGATAGGGTTGAATCCTGCGGAATCCTTCCTATGTATATTCTGTCTACAATGTTATAAAGTACATTGATTAGCTGTGCCAAAGTCATAGGCACTGCGAGACTCATGATATTTTTAACCACACTTCCCTGTGAAAAATCGTTCTTATCCTTATTCATCGTCCGGCTCCTGTAAACAGTTGATTTAAAAGCAATGCGCCATAATAACCATATTTTGCCATTATAGCGCGCTGCCTTGATTTTATCAACTTGTAGTTTACATGAAATTGCCTGTCCTGTCTATTTAAGTTACTGTTCACGCCTCGCCGGAAAGCGGCGTGGTACGGACAATAACACGCTCCGCGATGCACAACCGTGTGAACAGTCCTATTTAAACAACGCCGTTACATTCGCCACTTCGGCGGCAGCCCCTGCCCGTGTCAGGGAGCTGAAATCATAGAAACAGTATCCGCTCACCTGGCCGCTCTGTCTTCCCTCCAAAACCTGACGTCTCATGATGTCATTGTATCTGAGCCATTCCGGTACTTCGTTTCCGTCCTTCGTATCAGTACCCGTCTTGTAAAGTGCAAGGCCCGCATAGAGGGTTACATTGCCCTTTTTCTTAAGCTCTATCCAGTCTCTCAGGCAATTGGAATATGCATAGGGAGCCGGCTGTCCTCCTGTCTTTGCTTCAAAGCCCCAGTATATCTGCGGCATAATATAATCAATATAGCCTGGCTGCGTCATCCATGTATCAATATCGACAAATAATCTTGTATTCGAACGGAGATTCTTAAGGTACCCCTCCGGGCTGATACCGAAGACAACGCCCGGCTTTATGGATTTGATGGTACTGTATATTCCCTTTACAAGCTGGTTCACATTGTCACGCCGCCAGTCCGCGATACTCATACTGCTGCCCGAGACAAGATACTCCGGTTTATCAAACCACAGGGCCGCATCGCCATCATTTACCCTGGGTAGAAATAATCATCGAAATGAATACCGTCCACATCATATCCTTCTACAATTTCTCTTACACCGTCTATCACCATCTGACGCACCTGGGGTACTGCCGGATTATAATAATACTCTCCCTGGTGGAGCAGCACCCACCGATCATTGGCAGGATCTCCATCATTTGCCCAGACGACAGCCGGGTTAGTACTGCAAAGATCGCTGTAACGGTTCAAATATCCGGTTATACGGAACGGATTTACCCAGGCATGGACCTTCAGTCCCCTCGCATGGGCAGACTGAACGACATAGGCCAGAGGATCGTATCCAGGATCCTTGCCCTGCTGTCCCGATGCAAATTTTGACCACGGAAAATATTTGGAGGGATACATTGCATCACCGTCCGGCCTGACCTGGACAAACACCGCGTTCATCCCGTTGGCTGCACAGGTATCCATCGCTAAATCAACGGCCTGTCTGAAGCCGTTATAATCCTTCGGCCATTTGTTCCAGTCCAGATGGAAATCCAGACTCCTCTAAGTTCTCCCGACTGCACCGGTGTCTGACTGCTGCCAGCCGGTCCTGCTGACGATGTCATAGTTCCCGTCATCATAAAAACCGCTGCCAGCAGCAATGACGCCAGCCGGTGACGTGATGACCGTCTGCAGATATTCTTAAAGTAACTCCACCTGTTTCTCTCGCTCATTCTCTTTCCTGCCTTCCTGTCTGTGTTGATCCGTCTGGCTTAACTGCATCCGAAATTTCTTCCAGATATTGCAGATACATTGGATTATTTCCAGCACAGTTATATTTTACCAGAAATTCCTCGATGGATTCTTACTTTTTTCTGTCTGTTTTGTAGTTTCTGTTCATTGTAAAGCGTGTTATTGTTCGCACCACGCCGCTTTCTAACGAGGTGTGAACCAATGTCATGATGTTGGGGTCAAAAGGTCTTTTGCCCCCTTTGATACCGGATTGCTCCGCACTGCGTGCTCTCCAAAACATTCGCAATCCGCTCATTTTTCTGCGAAAAATGGCTGCCTGAATTTTAAAGTCTGATGCTGGACATCACTCTCATAATGTGCTAGACTAAAACAAGTAAAGAAGCGGAGACTTCGAATAGTTGGAGAGACACGGAAAGGAGTACCGTATGTCTTTGACCAAAGACGATTTACAGGCCATTGCCGGTCTGTTTGCGCCCATTGAAGCGCGGATGGAAGCCGGTTTTACTGAGATATCAGAACGTCTCGGTAAAGGTTGAGGGACGGCTTGACAGCGTTGAACAACGGCTCGACCGTGTTGAACAGCGACTCGACCGTGTTGAACAGCGGCTCGACCGTGTTGAACAGCGGCTCGACAAGCTGGAAAGTGACACAGCAGCTCTGAAAGCCGGTCAACTGTCCCTGAAAAAGGATATCAAGTTCTGGAACAGAAGTCCAGGATACATACGAACTTGCCCTGGAAGCCTGGGGAAAGTACGGAAAACAGAGCAATGATTCAGGAGCTGTAGTCGCGCCGGCAATTAATTATTCAGAGAGGACAAAACCGTTTTGGTTTTGTCCTTTCTCGCGCTCGGCGCACGTCTCTAACCGGTGAAAGTCCGGAATCCGCCCGGTGGTAGCTGAGATATAGCTGAAGGCGCGGTGTTCATCGTGAGGTGAAATCTGAAGGAAGCCGGATGTGGGGAACATACTAACTCCCATGGGCAAAACTTTGGTCTGACGGATGGACAGAAACTGGGATCAGGCCATGCGTGAGGTCGCTGAATGTCGAATTTCTCCACAACTACACGCTGGTAAAACGTGGCAGATAGATGGAGAGAAAGAGACGTGTGTACCGGGGGAGGTCTGTGCGGAATGTCCTGAAAGGGATAACCATTATCGAAAGATAGTGCTGAACGTACAGAAGTCAGCCGGAGGTCGTAGTAGTCGAGGTGATGAAGGACCGAATCAACAGGCCCTTTGTAGTACAACCAAGCGAGTGAAAGAACATTGGGTACAGAAAATAAAGATAGCCGCTCGCAAAGAGATAGCGGAACGTGAAGGTGGAGAGAGCGCACCGTTCTTTCCGCTGGATAAAGCAGCGGACAGTGCATAGCCGGAACCTTTGGAGGAGATACTGGAGAAGGGCAACCTCAACAGAGCTTTTAAGAGGAGTAAAGGCAAACAAGGGAGCGCCAGGAAACTGACGGGATTACCGTGGAGGAAATAGGCGCATACCTGAGGGAAAACCAGAAAGAACTTATCGAGAGAATCAGAAGGGGAAAATTCCCCCGACCCGGCGTAAGACGAGTGGAGATTCCTGCCAGGACGGCGGAATACTGAAAGCTGGGTATTCCAAACTCCGGTAAAAGACCGTATTTTCCAACAAAGTTATTAAATATTAAAGCGGCCTTACACCCTCGGTCTACGTTGTTCTTCTGGAGTAACAGTTACGGCTATCGCCCGAAGAAGCGCTAGAAAGATGCCATCCAGAAGGTGAAAGAGTATGCAG